>ENA-UOWG01000820-UOWG01000820.1-activated-sludge-metagenome-genome-assembly--contig:-NODE-820-length-36200-cov-4.007553_pt1 | contig 36200 bp, 28 predicted proteins | sample MGYA00238147_ERZ761563 | MGnify/ENA primary metagenome ERZ761563 (study PRJEB28884, sample SAMN05720216) | anaerobic digester metagenome | isolation source: active sludge of municipal...
ATGAGGTGATCTATTTAACCGACGGTGAATGGGTTGTGGAACTGTTCCCATTCATTTACAAATTCGCAAGAGGTGAAAATTACGTTCCTCCGGTAATTATTGTTGCCCTTCCTAATACATATATTAATAAGGCAAATCAGCGCGACAGGGATTTCCTGCCTGTTCATGTTGAAAATCCTTCAATTTCAGGTGGAGCTGATAAATTCATTTCATTCCTCAAAAATGAACTGATCCCTTATATTGACAAGACTTACCCGACGAATGGCACAAACTCGCTTTACGGACATTCTTACGGTGGTCTGTTTGTTATGTATACACTGCTTACCGAACCTGAGTTGTTCCGGACCTATTATTCCACTGATCCTTCCTTTTGGTGGAATCATGACTTCGTTATAAAACTGGCCTCCGAAAAACTTGAGAAGCTTCCTCCCGACCGGCTGCTCTGGATTGCAGGTATAGATGAGACTTTCAAAGGAATGGGAATCAGCCGTATGGACTCGGTCCTAAAGCTTAAGGCCCCTCAAAGCCTCAGATGGAAAATAGCAACATTCCCAAATGAAAAACACAATTCCGTCAGGCTGAAAGCGATGTATGACGGTATTAAATATTCTTATTCTGGATATACAACCGGAACCATTCAGTTTCACCCCATGAACGGAATATTGCTTAAAGATAGACCGGCAAACATTTTTATTCTTGACCGATTCCCTGAACTTAGATACACTCTTGATGGTACCGAACCGGACAGAAACTCCCCGAAAGCCGATTCAAGAATACTCCTGAATGGTCCGGCTCAACTTGTACTTAAATCTTTTTCTGCCAGCGGCAAATATGATCTTGAAGCAAAAGGAAGTTTTACAACGGGCGAAACTTTACCTTCCCTGCAAAAACCTAAAAAAATTACTAATGGCGGATTGAAATACAGCTGTTATGACGGCAACTGGGACGCCATGCCGGATTTTAAGAAATTAAAACCCGTGCAGACAGGTATTACCGACAGCCTTTTCAGCTTAAAGAATCTTCCCTTAAAGACCAATTTTGCATGTCTTTTCAAGGGATATCTGGAGATTGATGAAGATGGTTATTACATTTTTGCAACGACCGCTAATAATGCTTCCAGATTCTATCTTGGCAATATGCTGTTGATCGACGAGGACAGGCTTCATTCATCAGAAACAACAAATTCATTTATGGTTCCTCTAAAAAAGGGGTTCTATCCTGTCAGGGTGGAATATTTCCAGAAAGATGCAAATCCCGGGCTCCAGTTGATATACCTTAAACCCGGGGCCGGAGATCCAACACCAATACCTTCCAGGTATCTTTACCACTGACTGCAGTAATACTGATATCAGGGAGAATTGCCTGAGGCAAGTCGGAACAGAGGGTCAGTTGAAAAAGAGTGTTTTGCCGGGAAAGGTAATAAGAGAAAAATTTCAGGCCTAAATCAGCGGGTTCATCCTGTTTTTGACAGTATCCTCTTCTTTATGGTATCGCAGGTACCGGTAATCAGAAAACTTTCTTCCATGTAACTGACCATTTTTTCAAATCTTGAATATGGAACAGCGAAAGTAAGAACGTTCGCCGGCACACAAGGCCTTGCGGAAGGGTCAAACATACCAATGACAGCCCTTTGCCTGTCGGACTGGCTTTCCATGTAAGGATAATAAACTATTGATCCGCATCCTGCCGCAAATGGTGTGAATGTACCGTTTGGCTCCGACTGGTCAAAATTGGCCAGGGTGAAAAGTCCGGATAACACATCGGGTGTGGCAAAAAAGATGACAACATCAGGGATGTCATTTTCAGCCATTTTATCCCATCTTTTAAAGACTATATTCCTTCCAGCACCAGGTATTGTCTCCTGATACTTCAGGAAATCCTTAACCAGTTCAGGGGTACGAAGGTATCTTTCGCCCTCCATCCGGTCGTTTCCGCATGAGAGGAAATATTCAAATCCCGGTCTCATTTTGTCGGTGTAACCAAGATTTCTCCTGGCGCCCCCGCATTTTACCCTTTCAGCATTAAATACCAGGGATCTTCCGTTTCTCACCTTTGCAAGGTCACAGATAATGCAGCTGTGTCCTTCCCGTTTTTCGGCCCATTCAGCTCCGCCGTCATCATCTGTATAGTAGAAGATTACAGGCAGTTCAGCTTTCCCGAAGTGTTTTTTCCACAGGTCAAGAAACTTATTCTTCATAGGACTTGGTTTTATCATTCCAAAAATAATCAGTAACCGACACTCAAGAAAAACGCCGCCTTGATACCTTAAAGCCTTGACGCCTTAATGTCCCGTCACACCTTTTCGCCTGAATAATCACATCGGGACTATCCTTGCCACCCATCCTCCTCCGGAAGCAAGATGCAGTTTCAGAATATCCCCTGCCCGGAATTCAGTCTCAATCCGTTTATAGTCTTCCGCCCTTTTTCCTGCATTGATTCCATCCTGTATTGCCTCCAGTTTGAATCTGCCTTCCTTCAGGAAATCGGTTTTCAACTCCACTACTCTCTCATTCCAGTCGGTGATTGCTCCCACAAACCATTCATTTCCCGACCTGCGCGCAATAACCGTATATTCAGCAATCTTTCCTTCAAGCAGCTCTGTTTCATCCCATACTACAGGGATATTCCGGATGAAATCAGTGCATTCCTTTTCACGGTAATAGTCAGAGGGGGAGTCGGGGAGCATGGTCAGCGGACTGCTCAGAATAACAAACAAGGCCATGGCGTGGGCCCGTGTTCCCTGACCCATTGGATAATCACCGACAGCACGGAAATTTTCCTTTGTCGAGTTCCTCATCGTGGCAGGAATATAATCCATCGCTCCGGTGAACATCCGGATGTACGGCAGCAGATTATGATGCACCGGATCATCATGGCTGGTCCACCCGTTGTATTCAAACTCGATCAGTGCTTCGCGGGTAAGAACATTGGGGTATTTCCGGCTCAACCCGCATGGCTTGTATGCCCCGTGGAAATCAACTATCATTTTTTTTCCGGCCGCCTCCCGGGCCACTCTTTCGTAGTACATTACCATTGGCTGGTCATCCCTGTTCATGAAGTCGACCTTTATTCCTTTTATCCCCCATCTTTCAAACTGGCTGAAAGCTTCATCCCATTGCTTTTCCAAGGTATGCCAGACCATCCAAAGCATCACGTCGACGCCTTTGGACTTCGCATATTCAGTTACTTCTTCCATGTTCAGTCCGGGAACGACCTGCAACAGGTTATCCCTTGCACTCCATCCGTCATCAAACAGGAAATACCTGAAGCCGTTCTCCGCACAGAAGTCGATAAAGTATCTGGCAGTTTCGGTATTGACGCCCGATTTAAAATCCACGCCGTAAATATTGTGCTTCCCCCACCAGTCGAACAGCACAACGCCAGGTTTGATCCATGAAACATCCTTCAGCGCACAAGGTGACGAAAGGAGATAGACCATGTTGTTCCCGATCAGGGCTTTTTCATTCTCCGCCACTGCAAAGATCCTCCATGGGAAGGTCCTGGTTCCTTTCACCCGGCCTATATAGTTAAGCGATCCCGCAACCTGGTTCCTGTCATAGGTACTGCCTGTGGTTGTAAGTGATTCAGGGTACGGAGGATTGACAGCGGTCAGTTTTGATTGTCCTGTACCCTGGAACCATAACCCCGGATAATCATAGAGATCCGATTCGGTTACCATTAGAAAAGTGCCGTCGGTCTTTTCTGCAAGCAGCGGAAGACTTATCAGCCTGCCAGTCTTTATTTCCTGTACCCGCTGATGCTCATAGGGAGTCTCATATGCTGAATTGAAGGTTTCGGATGACTGGAATCTCAGCGAATCGCCCGATGCAAAATAAAGGTCAAGGTTTTCTTTTACTATTCTGAGGCTGTCTTTTCCGGAAATGGCAAACCTGTATGCAAGTCCTTCATTGAAGAGCCTGAACGTAATGGCATAGTTACCCCTGAACTTTATTTCCAGTTCATTGTATGAATTAACATAAGCGGCTTCCTTCTCACGGATCTCGGGAATTACAGTCTCATTAACCGATCTGCCGGAGGTCCTTTGCACCCTGAATCCGGGATTCATTTCAGGCACGTAAGAATTTTCCAGGGATATGTTCCCAATCCTGATAACGGCATTTCTTCCCTTGAGAAGTGCAACATATATTCCGTTATCAATTTCTATCCCGGCAGTCAGTTTCCCGTCGGGTGATGTCAGTCCGTATTTCTGGGGATATACGTTTATGCCCAGGAGAAGAGATGAAATGAGCAACAGGATCTTTTGCATATGCAGTATATTTAAATTCTGATATCCAATAAAAAACAACAGAAATTAAACCCTGAAAGATCTGTCCTGCCGTCCTGCTGTCCTGCGGTCTTGCAGTCCCTCCGTCTCTCCGTCTCTTCGTCCCTCCGTCTCTCCGTCTCTCCGTCTCTCCGTCTCTTCGTCTCTTCGTCTTTCCTCCCCGATCACCAGAAATCAAATGCCTTCTCGTTACTTTCGGAATTCTTTATACAACGAACTGAAAAACCATTCTTCTTTTCAACCGGATAAAGAGCCAGGTCTGCCCTGTCGTAGTATAATGCTCCGCACCAGCTGGTAGCATCATCATCATCCACATTAGTCCAGAAAAAGGCTGTTTTACCAAGGTGTTCCATAGCCTTGTCACCAGCCTGACCGCCGGCCAGAGCTGTAAAACCGCTCGAGTTTGTTGCGCCGGTATTCGGACTTTCCCATGAAGCTGTTCCTGCCTGTTTTAATTTCCCTCCTGAGACTTCATCACCTCCAAGAAAGTTGGACAAGAACCACCATTCCTGCATTGACGGAAGATGCCAGCCATCCGGACAGGCCTTTGTGGCAGCTTCCCAGGTATATAAATAACCGTGAGCCTTTGAATAGTCCCTGACTTCTTCATAAACCGAGAAGCCGCTTTCAGTTTTAAAGGCCAGGTTCTCAGACATCCACTCCCGTCCGTCTATCTTAACGGTTTTGTAAACCCTGCCATCCCTGGGATCAGTCATCGACCCTGTCTCCTGAGCATACGTAAACGAAAATATTGAAGTGACAAAAAGTATTACAGAAATCAATAAATCAGATTTTTTCTTCATCCTGAGAGCTTTATTATGTTTAGAGATAATCCGGATCTTGCCTTACAGGGCAGATCCGGATCTTATTCTTTATCCGTTAAGCACCCAACCCTTGCGGTATTCCTTGGTCAGGTAAGCATTGGCAGCCGGATCATTTGTAACCCTGCCTGCTACAGGATCATACTGCAATTCCTTCCCGGCCTGGTGCGCTGCGAGTCCGAGCATAAGTGTTTCTATCATGCGACCGGCATAATCAAAATCACAGTCTGTCTTCAGGCTTCCTTTGCAAGCATTGAACCATTGCTCCACGAATCCTCCGAGAGGAGGCGCAACCTGATCAGCGGAAGGTGATTTGTAGTGTGTCATATCAGCCCCGCTTCGATCCGGGATAAGTATGCGTGTAGTGAAATCAGCTACAAGAGTCCCTTTTGTTCCCTTGAACATCGCCCCATGGCCTATTTTACTGATGTCAATTGCCGGATGCGGGATAGCAGGCTTTAAAGTCCCCTGATACCATTCTACCGTAATGGGTCCTCTCCAGTCGTTTGCAGGGAAACTGAATTTGGTGTGCATATTTGATGCAACAACCTCGGGACTGAAGGGATCTCCTTCTGCCCAGGCGCTCGTCGGCTGCCCTGCGTCAATGGCATTCCATGCAAGGTCCATGGTATGACTGCCCATATCTCCTATTTGCCAGCTTCCGAAATCGTGGTACATATTCCACAGCAGACAACCGGCTCCGGGCCGTGCGCCGAAATATCCCGGATTGAAGGGATGCATCTGAACCGGTCCGACCCACTGTTCCCAGTCTATGTCTGCCGGTGCCGGCCCTGCTGCAGGAAGATAACTTTTTTTATCATGAGTACGATTGCCCCATGTTATTGCCTCCTTCAACTCTCCGATAGCGCCTCCGCGGACCAGTTCCGCAACCCGGTCGAAATTCTCATTGGCATGCCTTTGTGTTCCATGCTGTGTGGCTAGTTTGTTTTTATTGGCAAGATACACTTTACGTACCTCACGTGCTTCGGTGACGCATTCCCCAAGCGGCTTTTCGCAATAAACATGTTTTCCGCGGTTCATCGCCCAGATACTGATAAAGGCATGGTGATGATCCGGCGTACAGATAAAAACTGCATCGATGTCCTTTTGCTCAAGACACTTACGCCAGTCTGTGTACTGTTTGGCATTTGGATACTGCTTTGCAGCCAGAGCCATATTACCGGCATGTACATCACAGATGGCAACCACATTCTCGCTTGCAAGCGCTCCATAATGCTGGCTGCCCCGTCCGTGCGCTCCTATAAGGGCAATATTCAGCTTGTCACTCGGACTTTTTCCGGAAAGAATGCCTCCCGGAAGGATTATCAGTCCGGTACCTGTAGCGGCAACCGATTTAACAAAATTTCTTCTCTTCATGATGGTAGGGTTAGTAGGTTAATTACGTGATGATATATTTTATAATAGCGTTTGCTACTCTGGTTCGGATTGAGCAACATCAGAATTTTTAGAACTTTTTAAAAGTACTTGATGTTACAGTCATTTCAAAATTTCTAAAAATCTTTAATAAAATATAATAAGTGTTGTAACTCAGTACAAACAATATGATATTAAAATGATATTATATTGATATTATATTGATATTATATTGATATAATTGTGATATTATTATAATATTAATCATATGTTTTTAAAAATTAAAAATTTGCTGCCTCCACCGAAATTGTCAATGAAGCTCCCTTCAAACCTGCTGCATTAGCCCTGATGTAAATTTCCCCGGGGGTTGTTTCCGGTCTGACAATTACCAGACATATTCCCTGCCAGGTTTTTTTCATTGGCTGCTGAAAGCTCGACATATCCGCGGGATCTCCACTCCCGACACCAGCAATTTCGCCTCTGCCTTTTACCTCAAAGGTTACCATTATGTCATCAGCATCAGGAACAATATTCCCTTCTGAATCGACAATTTCTGCCCTTACATATGACAGATCATTACGGTCTGCCCTGATTCTGGTCCTGTCAGCAACAAGTCTCAGGGCCTCCGGTCTGCCTGTTGTTTTAAGAAAATGTGATGCTGTCTCATTCCCGTTGTCATAACACCGGGCAATCAATGTACCGGGCTCATAGGGAACCTCGAATGTTGCCGTGATTGATGCAGCCGTATCAATAGTCTGTTCACCAACTATCCGGCCATTAAGCTCAAGCCGGACCTGCTGACTGCGGGTATAGACAAACACCTGCATCAGTTCACCCTCATGACCTGACCAGTTCCAGCTTTTTAGCACGTCAGGAAATCCCCAGCTGCTGGTGACCTCTCTCTTGCCTTCCGGAACCGGACGGTGTACAAACATTTCAACCTTGCTTTTTCCCCAGACAACCTGCTGATAATATGAAGGCACTTTTCTGTTTCCGGCAAGATCGATATCGCCCTGGTAATTTGTGAAGACCGGCCAGGAGTCGCGGCTGAATCCTCCTCCTGCTGATAATGTGCCGGGATCAGGTACAATATCAAGAAGCACAGGCATGCCTCTGCCCGCCTCACCAAGGTTATCCGTTGCCGTCCACGCAAAATAACCTATGACATAAGGATGTTTTTTGACCATCCTGTAATTTTCCAGTGCAAGTGGTGGATTGGTCTCAGCTCCGACCATGACACGATCAGGATATTTATAATGATCTTCCTCGTACCTGCCGTATGCATAGTTATAACCTATCAGATCAAAAAGATCCATGTGTTCCGGGATATCATCCCACTTGCTTTTCTGCCCCCTCATCCATGCAAAATCCATAAAGCATTCCGTAACAAAACGCGTCTGATCGAGGCGCCGGATCTCCCCTGCCAGATTTCCGGCAATTCTCAGTCCTGAAGTATCATAAGCCTCCCGGATTTCATTTCCTATACTCCAGATAATAACCGAAGGATGGTTTCTGTCGCGCTTTACCCACGACTCCACATCCTTCTGCCACCATTCCCTGAAATAGAGGTGATAATCCTGACTCCTCTTAGCTGATTCCCATGTATCGAAGATTTCATTAATGACAAACATTCCCAGACGGTCGCAGGCATCCAGAAGCGCCGGGGAAGGAGGGTTGTGGGCGGTACGGATCGCATTGAATCCATTGCTTTTCAATAATTCAATTTTCCGCTCCTCGGCACGATCTATGGAAGCCGCCCCCAGCGGACCATTGTCATGGTGAATGCAGCCACCTATCAGTTCAATTGATTTCCCGTTGAGAGTAAATCCGTTCCGTGCATCTATCTTAATGCTGCGTATCCCGAATTGAGTTGCCAGATCATCAACAACTTTATTTTTAATAAGAACGGATGCCTTTGCAATATACAGATCCGGCTCATCGACCGACCAGAGAGACGGCATATTAACCTGAATTTCCTGTACTACCTTTGTTGTTTGACCTGAAGCCACTTCAGAACTGCCGGTAACTGATGCAACAACACTGCCGGAATGATCCAGCAATTCTGTATGCAGTACAAAACTTTCATCTTTATTGCCGGAGTTTACGACAGTCGTCTCTACCTTCACTTCCGCCATTTTTTCATTGATGACGGGTGTCGTAATGTACATTCCTCCCGACACATCTATGTGAACAGGATTTTTTAAAGCAAGCCATACATGCCTGTATATGCCTGATCCTGAATACCAGCGTGAATTCATTCCTTCGTTCTTTACCCTCACAGCCAAAACATTTGACTGTCCGGGAGGATTCAGATATGGGGTAATTTCATAGTAGAAAGGAGTATATCCATAAGGATGAAACCCCAGGTGCCGGCCATTTAGCCAGATGTCAGAATTCATGTAAATTCCGTCAAACTGAAGGTAAACTGTTTTATCGTTATCCTTCTTCTTTACGGTAAAGTGTTTCCTGTACCAGCCCATCCCTCCTGTCGTATAGCCTGAATTTCCTTTGTCGATGGCAGATTTGTCAAATGGGCCTATGATATCCAATCCGTTCTGTCCGGGCAGATCCTCAATGCTCCAGTCGTGAGGGACATCGATAATTCTCCAGTCTGAATCATCAAATCCCGGGGACTCGGCACCTGAAAGAGTGTCTTTCATAAAGCGCCAGCCCTCATCAAATGAGATCATTCTGTCACCGGTGGAAATCTCATGAGCATTGCTGCATGATATGAAGGAGAGAAAAACCAACGCCGGTAGAGAGTATAATAACCTTAAATACTTCATCAGTAAAATCTGTTTCGGCATCTTCAACATCTTAAAACCTCGTGCTAAAGAAAAACTTTCATCAATATAAACTCTCCCTCCTCTTCATAAGGCTTTCGTCGGAAATATAATCATCGTACTGCATTTCCTTGTCGATCATCCCTTTTGGACCGATCTCTATTATCCTGTTACATACAGTCTGGATGAACTCATGATCATGCGACGACATCAGGATGCAACCCTTGAATTTCATCAGGGTATTATTGAAAGACTGGATTGATTCAAGGTCGAGATGATTCGTAGGACTGTCAAGGATCATCACATTTGCATTACGTACCATCATTCTGGCAATCATGCAGCGGACCCTTTCACCTCCGGAAAGCACATTGACTTTTTTATATATCTCCTCTCCTGAAAAAAGCATTTTCCCAAGGAAGCCCCGAAGGAACATCTCACTCGTGTCTTCAGAATATTGTGACAGCCAGTCAATCAGTGTTATATCCTTTTCAAAGAACTTCTCATTCTCAAGAGGAAGATAAGCCTTTACAATCGTCTGACCCCATTCATAAGTACCTCTCTGAGGCTTATCATGCCCTTTCAGGAGCTCAAACAGAACTGTTATTGCACGTGTATCCCTTGACAGAAATGCAATCTTGTCATTTTTATTGACAGTGAAAGTAAGGTCTTTGAACAACATCATTCCTTTAAAAATTCCTGAGAGCCCTTTTACTGACAGTACATTGTTCCCTGGTTCCCGGCCGGGAGTGAAAATAATCCCCGGATATCTCCGGGTCGAAGGTCTGATTTCCTCGATATTCAGTTTTTCGATCATTTTCTTCCGGCTGGTTGTCTGCTTTGATTTCTTGACATTAGCCCTGAAGCGAGCAATGAATTCCTGTAATTCCTTCTTTTTCTCCTCTGCTTTTTTATTCTGTGCCAGCTGCTGCCTCAGGGCAAGCTGACTCGATTCGTACCAGAAGCTGTAATTCCCTGAAAACTGCTGTATCCTGCCGAAATCAATATCAATGATGTGAGTGCATATTGAATCCAGAAAATGCCTGTCGTGAGATACAACGAGTACAGTATTTTCAAATTCTGAAAGATAGTTCTCCAGCCAGTTTACAGTCTCAAGATCAAGGTCATTGGTTGGCTCATCGAGAAGGAGATTATCAGGTTTCCCGAACAAGGCCTGGGCGAGAAGCACCTTCACCTTTTCTTTTCCTGACAGCTCCTTAAGAAGCTTGTAATGATTTTCCTCCTTTATACCGAGTCCGCTGAGAAGGCTTGCGGCATTGCTGTCCGCATTCCAGCCATCAAGTTCATTGAATTTTTCTTCGAGCTCTGAGGCCTTCATTCCATCCTTTTCGGAAAAGTCAGGTTTCAGATACAGTTTTTCTTTTTCCCTGGCAATATCCCATAAAGCTGAATGCCCCATCTTTACCGTGTCGAGCACCGTGTGGTCGTCGAATTCAAAGTGATCCTGTTTTAAAACAGAGACTCTCTCGCCCGGACCGAAAGTCACTGACCCGGTGCGTGATTCGACACCTCCGTAAAGCATTTTCAGGAAGGTCGATTTTCCGGAACCGTTTGCTCCAATTATGCCGTAGCAATTGCCTGCAGTAAAGATCTGATTTACATCCTGAAATAAAATGCGCTTCCCGAACTGAATACTTAGATTTGATACTGTTATCATTAATTTAAATAATTGTCAATGTAAAACTTGCGTACAAAAAGGCTGCAAAATTAAGCATTTAATAGGCAATAACAGATTTTGATTGCGATATCGACTTGATTTCGTATCATTGATTGCGTAAATTTGATATTTCCCCGGGAGGTGATCTATGAAAATACTGAAAAAAATTCTCAAAATCTTTTTATGTATAGTAATAATTCTGGTTCTCGGCTTTATCGGACTTATTCTATACGCAATTGTCTCGGACTATAAACCTGATGAAAAAGAGTTACTGTCCCGGCCTGATAATCCTTCGGTATTGAAGGATTCGTCTGTTTACAGTCTCTTGACCTGGAATATCGGTTATGCCGGACTGGATAAGGAAATGGATTTTTTCAAGGACGGCGGAACAAAGGTCATTACTCCTGAGGAAAGTTTTCAGGAAAATAATTCTGCTATCGCGGATTTCCTGATGAAAAATAATAAGGTTGATTTCATTCTTATACAGGAGATTGACAGGAAAAGTAAAAGAAGTTACCATACCGATCAGTATCAGGAACTGTCAGAAAAACTAAGCGGTCACGTTCCTTTTTTTGCAAAGAACTACGATGTCTTTTTTGTCCCGGTTCCACCCTCGGATCCCATGGGAAAGGTCGAATCGGGAATAGCAACCTATTCAAAATACGCTCCTGTTTCTTCAGCAAGATACTCCCTGCCCGGGGATTTTGGCTTCCCTACTCAGCTTTTTTATCTCGACCGATGCTTTATGGTAAACAGATACACGATTGAGAATGGTAAGGAACTGGTATTGATCAACACACATAACGAAGCCTTTGATGAGGGCGGAAATATAAGAGAGGCTCAGATGGAAAGCCTTAAGAAATTTGTGCTGAATGAATACACTTCAGGTAATTATGTAATAGTCGGTGGCGACTGGAACCAATATCCCCCGGATTTTAAACCGGATTTTTCAGCAAACAAGGTTTTTACCGGCAAATTTGGAAATTTTAACCTCACGGGAATTGAATCGGATTATATGCCGGGAGCCTGGAAGTGGGTTTATGATAGAACAGCGCCGACAGTCCGGACCCTTACAGCAGCATACGACCCGGCTTTAACCCCCACAAGTGTTTGTGACATCTTCCTGATTTCACCGAATTTAGTATCTGTTTCTGTAAAATGTCATCATCTTGGTTTTGCAAATTCAGATCACAATCCGGTGATAATTCAGGTAATGCTTGAATAAAAAGGATGGTTTGGTCTTATAACTCAGGAGGTAGTCATCCATGCAGATCTGCTCATTATATCCAAAGTAATGATTGATATCGGCAATCAGGTCCTTTGCCGCGGGATGGTGGAAAGAACATTGGTAATACCCGACAGAATGAGCCCGCCTTCCATTCTCCCCTTCTCTCCTTCTCTGTTTTACTTAAATGGCAAATGGGAGATGGATGTGTTAAAAAATACCTGATCCGGGAACGGAAGTAAAATTTACTTCAATACCTTCATGACTGAGTTTATAGTTTTCCCTGATATGTGGTGACAAACAAAAATTTCTGCCCTTTGGATAATAATTCCTGAACTTACTGATCGCTGCCCATGAGTATTTGTCCGGATTAATCTTGCATTCGAAAGTATGAACTTCTTCATGAAATCCCTTCACCACAAAGTCCACTTCATTTCCGTATTTGTCTGACCAGTAGAATACACCTCCTGCAACTACACGAAGCATATCAAGCACCAGATGCTCCCACAGGAATCCCCGGTCTGTTTCTCTTATCTCATTCCAACCCTTTATGTGACAGACGAAACCTGTGTCGAAAGCATATATTTTTGGCCTCCGGACGATCTCTTTCCTTCCGCCTCCGGAGAAAGGTCTTACCGGATAAATAGCATGTGCTATTTCCAGCGCTTCAAGATGAGCCATTACAGTGGGACGGCTCAACCCGCTTTCCCTTGCCAGTGAAACAATCTCAAGCAGCCCGCCGCTTTGCAGAAAAAGAATATTCATCAGTTTCAGAAAACCAGTTCTGTTCCTTACATTAAAAAGCTCCTGAATATCTCTCGCATAAAAGCTGTCAATCCATTCAGAATAGAGCTCCCCTTTTTTGTCTTTGGATAACAGCAATTCCGGAAGTCCTCCGTTTAGAAGCCTTCTGTCAAGGCTTGCAATTCCAAAATCTTCCAGACATTCATTCCACAAAACCGGCAGCAGATGGATATGTACCTTTCTTCCCGTAAGTGAATCCCGGAATTTTCTTGTCGCTTCAAGAGTTGAAGACCCTGTCGCCAGAATTCTGAGCTCAGGAAAAACATCCGTGCCAATTTTCAATACCTGACTGGGGTTATTCAATCTGTGTATCTCATCAAAGAAGACCATTGACCGAGCCGACAGATTGCTGAAGAAGAATTCAGGATTTTCAAGCTGCCGCTGTACTGATGGCAGATCACAGTTCATGTAGACAGCATCAGGAAACATCCTGCAAATTGTTGTTTTCCCGCTTCGACGAACACCAGACAACCAGATCAATGGTCTCTGTTGCCATCCATCATTCAATTTCTTCAGCCAGAATGAACGGTTTACCATTAATTGTATTTTACATTATAGTTGTCCAAATGTAAATTATATTTTACATAAAAGCAAAATATATTTCTCTTTTTTAGTAAAAATTGACCTGAAATAAGTTTCTTTACACATTTATCTCAGATCAGGATGCGCAGATCCGCCGGACATGCAGAGACAGGCACAGGGCAGAAATCAGGTTTATTCAGTGTGATTGGTCCTTACAGGAGCATGGTTGTTTTGCTGATCCTCCTGGCTCTTGGCGGCAGCGGCATAAATCTGCTTATACCTAAAATTATTTCAGGTGCCATTGATGATTTTTCTGAGAACAGCTTTAACGCCGGTAAGATTATTGTTCAGTTCCTTCTCGCCGCATCGGGAATATTCATTTTCACCTTTTCCCAGGGTATAGTACAAACCCTGACATCCGAAAGAGTTGCCCTGGATATGCGAAACAGGCTTGCTGTAAAACTGTCTCATCAGAGTTACTCCTATATCCTGAAGACAAACCCGGCAAAACTCCTGACAAACCTGACTTCAGACATGGACTCGGTCAAAATGTTTGTTTCACAGGCTTTTGTCAATATCATCTCTTCTCTGTTTATCATTGCCGGCGCATCTGTTCTTTTGATAATGATCAATCTTAAACTGGCGCTTGCCGTTCTTCTGATGGTGCCTTTCATTGCCACCGCCTTTTATATAGTGTTCAGGAAAGTGCGGGTGCTTTTCCGTAAGAGCAGGGAGGTGATCGATGCTCTCAACAGGGTAATAAACGAGAGTATATTGGGTTCAGCTATTATCAGAGTCCTGAATTCACAGCAGCCGGAGAGTCAGAAATTCCTTGAAAAGAACATTGAGTCAAGAGACCTGGGGTTATCCATTGTAAGGCTCTTCTCTGTCCTGATCCCGATAATAATGTTTGTCTCAAACCTGGCAGTTGTCACCATTCTTGCCCTGGGTGGTCATTATGTCGTTCTTGGTTCACTTTCCCTGGGTAATTTTGCCGCGTTCAACAGCTATCTGGTAATGCTCATATTCCCCGTAATGATGATCGGTTTTATGAGTAACATAATAGCATCAGCCACTGCTTCATACGGCAGGATAAACAAGGTCCTGGATGAACCGCCGCCGGCAGAACCGGGAACAGTCAGATCGGATATAAGGGGGGATATTGTGCTGAAAAACGTATCATTAAACTATGATGGGAAGCCAATACTGAAAAATATTTCATTATCTGTCAGGGCCGGCAGCAAGTGTGCCATAATCGGCCCTACAGCTGCAGGCAAGAGTCAGTTGCTCTATCTTCTTTCAAACCTTATATCTCCCGATTCCGGCATTATTGAATTTGATGGGATTTCAATTGAAAAATATTCAAGGGAAGTATTTCACAAACAAATTGGCTTTGTATTTCAGGACAGCATAATCTTCAACCTCAGCCTGAGGGAAAATATAGCGTTCAATGATTCCGTGACCGAAGAGTCACTCCAAAAAGCAATCGAAACGGCTGAGCTGCAGGATTTTATAGAATCTCTGCCTGAGAAGCTCAATACAATCGTCACTGAAAGAGGAACCAGTCTGTCGGGAGGCCAGAGGCAAAGGATTATGCTTGCGAGAGCCCTGGCTATGAATCCGGTTGTATTACTGCTCGACGATTTCACATCGAGGGTCGACAGGAAAACAGAGGACAGGATCCAGTGCAATATCCAGGCCAACTACCCTGATCTTACACTCCTGTCGGTTACCCAGAAGATAGCGCCGGTGAAACATTATGATCAGATAATACTTCTTATGGAGGGAGAGATAATAGCATCCGGGAAGCATAAGGATCTGCTTGAAAGTTCTCCTGAATATATTCAGATCTACAGTTCACAAAAAAGCACCCGCCATTATGAATTATGATCTGAGTCAGGCAACTGATAAAATGCCGGGGAAACTCCCGGTGCTGGCATCACTCAGGAAGCTCATTTCAATAATCAGCGGGGAACGCCGTAACCTGATCATTGCATTCACAGCTATTTTCCTGAATGCGGGACTAAGTCTGGCGGGACCGTACATTGTCGGATATACAATAGATAATCATGTTCAGGCAAAAGATTATCACGGTGTTCTTCTTTTTGCCGGAATACTCCTGATAATGTATGTTCTTGCTTTTGCTGTAAACTATGCGCAGATGCGAATGATGGGCGGCATAGGTCAGCGTATGCTTTTCAGCCTCCGGAATTCTGTTTTCAATAAATTGCAGGAACTTCCTCTCGATTTTTTCAACCAGAACAAGGCAGGCGACCTTATCTCGCGTATCAACAACGATACTGACAAGGTGAACCAGTTCTTTTCCCAGTCGCTGATGCAGTTCATTGGAAGCCTCATAACAATGACAGGCGCAGTGATACTTCTCCTGGCAATAAACCTGCCCCTTGGAGTTGCAGCGCTTTCGCCTGCAATCCTGCTTTGGATATTTACCAGAAGTGTCTCTCCCTGGATCAGGAGGAAGAACGAGGCAAGCCTTGTAAGTCTGGGTAATTTGTCTGCAGAAATTCAGGAGAGCCTGGCAAATTTCAGGGTGGTGGTTGCCTTTGACAGACGCGATTATTTCCGCAAACGGTTCGCAGAGGTTAACAATGATAATTACAAAAAGTCAGTGCAGGCTGGTATTGCCAATACTATACTGACCCCGGTCTATACTTTTGCATCAAATGTCGGTCAGCTCATAGTACTTTCCCTTGGCATATGGCTTATAATCAAGGGATATTTCTCAATAGGATTATTAATAAGCTTCATCGCCTACATATCCAACTTTTATAACCCCTTGCGGCAGATGGCTGCCCTTTGGGCCAACTTTCAGCTGGCACTGGCAGCCTGGGACAGGATCTCGCATCTGCTGTCATTTGAAAATAACCTTGAGGTAATCGATGACAGGAGTGGTGACCGAAATGCACCCTACCTGCATTTCAGGGATGTCTCATTCAGTTATCCCAACGGCAAAGAGGTGCTCCATAATGTCAGCTTTGATCTCCGGAGAGGCAGGACTTATGCTTTTGTCGGCCCCACAGGAGGAGGAAAAACAACCACGGCATCTCTTATTGCCAGACTGTACGATGCAACGAATGGAACGATACTGCTCGATGGCAGGGACATCAGGTCGTACAATCCCTGTGAGCGGGCTTCGAAGATAGGATTTATACTGCAGGAACCTGTGCTGTTTTCAGGAACGGTGCGTGATAATATCATGTATGGCAATCCTGAATGTGCAGGATTTTCAAATGACCAGCTTGAACAGGCTCTTGAGGATGTTCAGCTTGCCGGTCTGCTGAAGCGCTTTGATAAAGGGCTGGACACTCCCGTTATGACCAGCGGTGATGGATTAAGCCTCGGACAGAAACAGATCATCGCTTTCATGAGAGCCATTCTGCGAAAACCGGAGCTTCTCATTCTTGATGAAGCAACTGCAAACATTGATACAGTGACTGAACAACAGCTTGAAGCAATCCTGAAGAAACTCCCGGAAACTACTACCAGAGTCATCATTGCCCATCGCCTTAATACTATCGAGAACGCCGATGAGATATTTTTTGTCAACTCCGGTGAGATTGTTGCGGCAGGCTCATTCGATAAAGCCCTCAACCTGCTGATGCACGGGAAAATGGAGAGCTGAGGAATTGATGCATGAAAAATATTTCTTAACTTTTCAGAAATAATCATTCATGCTGCTGAATAGAAGAAATCTTCAAATCAAATTTCCCAGACTGCAAATACAATAAACCAATTTTAAGATGAAATCAGGAAAAGTCTTACTCACTTTATGTCTTTCACTGGTGTCAATAGTTTCCGAATCCCAGATCCCGCCGCCGCCGCCGCCTGCCGGGACAGGTACAATCAGCAAGGCAGACAGCATGCTCATGGCCGGCAATATAAAATCTGCTGTTGCTGAGTATGAAAAATTATATTCGGAAAACAAAAACAGCAGGGAGATCATCTATAATTATGCCTGTGCCCTCTCCCGATGCGGACTGACAGACAGCGCTCTGAAGTATTTATACAAAGCTGAGAAAATTGACCCGACTTTTTCCGCTCTCACTGATCCTGACCTCCTTGCAGCGAGAGAAAACCCGGGCTGGGATGAATTTGAAAACGATCTGATCTCTGCATTGAACAGGAAGACCGGTAACAGCATAAAGGATATCCCTTATGCAAAATTACTTTGGAAACTCCTTTGCCAGGAAGAGTCGATATTTTATGAAGTCGGTATTGCCGTCAGAAATCTTGGTCCCGACTCCCCTGTTGTTACTGCCCTCAGGCGGCTGCAGTCGTGGCAGAATGCTAAAAATCTTTCGGACCTGGAAGAGCTGATCAATTCAAAGGGATGGCCAAAACAAAGTCAGGTCGGAAGTCTGGCAGCAAGCGCTGCTTTCTTTGTCCTTCAACATTCCAACGCAGGAGCTCAGGAGAAATATATGGGGATGTTCGAGGCTGCCTGCCGGAATAAAGAAGCTAACTGCCAGCAATATGCTTTGATGTTCGACAGGATGAGGATGAACCAGAACAAGCCTCAGAGATTCGGTACGCATGCGTATCTCGATCCTTCCAAAGGCAGTACAAATGAACTTTATCCCCTTGAGGATGAGTCGAGGGTGGATGAGTGGCGAAAAGATATCGGGCTTGAACCATTAATGGAATATCTGAAGAGGACTAATATTAAATACTATCCCAAAAGTCAATAGGACATACCTCCGCAGGGCAGAAACAGAAAAATTTTTCTGATGGTCTGAGGATCTCTTCCTTCTTCGTCCTGATCATTATGACCACGACAAATTGCTTTGCTATTGACAATTATTTTATTTTTGTGAATACTGTGATTAATCAGAAACTTCAACCATGACAAAAAAATACATGAATCCCTACCTGGCGGGAACACTCTTGGGACTGGTCCTTCTGCTGGCAATGGTGGTCTCGGGACGAGGACTGGGAGCCAGCGGCGGAATAAAATACTGTGTCGTCTCAATCGTCGGGGCGGTAAGCCCGGAACATGTAAGCCAGACTGAGTTCTACACCCCCTATTTTGAGAATGATAAAAAACCTCTCGCCAACTGGCTGGCAATAGAGATCTTCGGGGTGATAGCAGGCGGATTCATTTCCGGAGCCATTTCGGGAAGGCTGAAACTCAGGGTTGAGAAATCCCCGCGGATCACCACAACACGAAGACTCTTTTTTGCCTTCCTGGGCGGAGCGCTTTTCGTCTACGGAGGTCAGGTCGCACGAGGATGCACAAGCGGTGCCGCCCTGTCAGGAATGGCTGTGCTCTCCCTGGCAGGATTCGTAACCATGATAGCAATATTCGCCTCGGCATTTGCTTTCGCCTGGTTCTTCAGAAAAAACTGGATCTGAAACCAGACCGGACTTAAGGATTGAAAAAACATAAATAAAAAGCAACAATCAATGGCGCCACTCTCAACATACTTCGCTTTCCCCGAATGGCTGAACCTGCTTGCCGCCTTTCTGATAGGCACAGGATTCGGATTTGCCCTCGAACAGGGAGGATTCTCCTCAAGCAGAAAGCTTGCCGGGATGTTCTATGGCTACGACACCACAGTGCTAAAAGTCTTTTTCACCGCCTCCATTGTAGCCCTGATAGGATCCCAGTTCCTTGGCTACTTCGGGCTGCTCAACCTGAACCAGGTATATGTCAACGAGTTTTATGTAACAGCTTCAATAGTCGGCGGAGTGATCATGGGCGGAGGTTTCATAATGGGCGGCTTCTGCCCCGGAACGGGACTGTGCGCCATGGCAATAGGAAAGATTGACGCTATTGTCTACATCCTCGGCGGCCTCGCCGGAGCTTTCATGTTCGCCGAAACCTGGCCGCTGATTGAAAAGATGGCCACCGCCAACTACCGCGGACCTGTAAAGATCAACGAGGTCCTCGGAATGTCAGCCGGCCTCTTCACCCTTATCCTTGTCGGCGCTGCAGCAGCTATGTTCTGGCTGGCAGAAAAAGCTGAGAAGAGATTTGCGAGACCTGATATCACAAGTGAAATAAACTGATCCGCCATGGAAACCAGGAAACAAATTACAGTACTTCTTCTCCTTCTGAGCCTTATACTTGCACTGCTTCCTCTTACTGCCAACCGGTCGTTCAGGGCCAGACCGGCCGAACTTCTCGATGAGGTGCTTCAGGATGAAACTTCATTTTCAGCCGACCAGGTGGCCGGATTCATTGTCAGGGAAGCCAATGATGTTCAGTTATTTGACCTCAGGCCGGCAGATGCCTATGACAGGGATTTCATTCCGGGCGCAGTAAATGTACCGTACTCAGCTTTTGTCAGTACTGATCCTGACCTCTGGCTGCGTGACAGGGATACCCGGATGATCCTCTATTCCTCTGACGACACCCAGGCAGCTTCGGCAATGACCTATGCAAGGGGTCTGGGCTATGACAACACCTATTTTCTCAAAGGAGGGATCGATGAATGGATAAAAACCGTTTCCGAAACGGAATATGAGGGAGAAAGGATCACTGCAAGGGAAAACGCAGTGCTTGAGACCCGACGGAGGGCTTCGGAGATGTACAATGAACTTCGCAGCCTGCCCGACAGCCTGAAGGCTCTCTACCTTGAGTCAAAGAAATTCACGGCACGCAAACTTGATGGTGGATGTCAGTAAAAAACAAGAGGATGAAAACACTTAAACAATACAGATATGTTCTTTCTGCCATCCTGGCATTGACAGCGCTTGTTCTGATCAGGGCTCATCATCCCGGAATCTTCAGGTATAATGCCGTAAAATGGGCAGAACCGTCGGTGACAGGTGAAAACATAATAACCACCGGAGAAATTTTATCAGCAGATGAGAAAATTCTGATTGTAAAGCTCGATGCTTCATGCCAGGCTCCCGATGTCAGCGGAGCTTCTGTGGTGTCTGCTGATCCGCATGCCATCCTGGAGGGTGATTATTTCAGGAAAGTACGTAAAAACAGGGGCCCTGTTGTACTCTGTTCAGATGACGTCTCGGTATCGGCCAGGGTATGGATGGTGCTCAGCGAGATGGGTATAAGGAACCTGTACATATTGAAAAAAGATCCGGCCTGAGGGCGGGCCGGATCATATCGTCTGACCTTGGACTTAAACCTGACCCGCTTGCGGTTAAACAAGGTTCAGGGTTTATTCTTACAAACTATTTCTTCACGACCGGAAAATCATTTGACTCCGCAAGAGTAAAAGGAAGCCATGAGAGCGTACTCTTTTCCCTGGTCATCTTGTCATACATGAAGCTGTTGTTCCCGTATTTCAGTGTTCTTGCATCATAACCAAAGAGTCGCAGAAAAGCAGTTGCAAATGCCGAATTGTGACCTGTGCCGCAATAGACTACCGTTATCCTGTCAGTGGGTATTGTCGCCATCATATCAGGAAATCCAAGAGTTGCCTCGGGTTTGTAACGAACGGCCCCTGGAATATGCCCGGCATCGTATTTATCCTTCCTCTCAAGGTTGATAACGAAGTACTTCGACGGATCAGCGTATACTTCCTCCGCCGTGACTATGATGTTTTCCGCTCCCTCTTCGAACAGCGCACTGAACCTGGCTTCACTGATCTCACTTCCTGACTGGAGCCCGGTACCCAAAACCGGCATACGGCCGGCGGCAGGTGTTTCATTGGTCGCAAGTTCAAGACTGCCTTCGTATTCTGAGGATAGACCTTTCATCCATCCTTTTTCAGCATACTGTCTGTTCCAGCCTCCCATACCCCAGCGCATGGCGAAAACATTTCCATAACCCATTATCCTTAGAAGTGCAGTTGTATAACCCGACAGTTGTCCGTCTTCACAGACAAGGATTATCCTGTCAAATTCAAATGGTTTGATACCTGTCTGGAAGTACTCCGGGATTTCACTGAACTGCCTGCTGACGGCTCCCTCAATGTGACCTGCAGCAAACTGTTCTGCGGGCCGGAGATCGATTACAAGATTCTTTTTTCCCAGCTCTTCATGCACTATTGATGCCTTTATAAGGCTCGGGAAATACTGGCTGTTCACATAATCCCCATTCTCTTCGAGGTCCTTGAGAAGCAAGGTCGTCTCAGTTTCAATTACCGGGGCTGCTGCTAAGGTCTTTTCAGGTGCAGCCTCCTCTTTCTTTCCGGCTCCCTTCCCGGTGCACCCTGCGGCCAGCAAAGATACCAGGACTACCACAAGGGGACCGATGAACAATCTGTTTTTCATCAGCAAAGCATTATTTGATTACTGACTTACGGCCGTCTGGTCCTTGTCAAATCTCAGGGTCCCTGTACGGTTTCCCTTATCGTCATATTCGTAACGGGTGATAGCAACGCCGTTGTCAGGATGGTTTATTATGTTCCTGTCCTTGTCCATATTTATGGTTTCAACGAGGGCGCCATGATCGTCGTATTTGTAGCGGGTAACAGGTATCATCTTCCCGGCAACGTATTCATTATCCTGATCAAACATGGCAGTTTCCTGCACGTATCCGTTTTCGTCGTAGGTGCTTACCCTGCGCGACCACCCCCAGTAGAGGTTCGACATCTGACCGGTCACGTTGTAGACGGAAAAATTCTGCAGGTCACCATGATCATTGGATTCGAATGTAAAGTATGAAACCCCTATGTCACCGCAGTTCTCGGCTGTGCAGTTGTAAAGCGTGTCACCCATATAGTTTGCCATCTCAGTAACATAACCCTTGTCGTTATAGGTAAACCTTAACTCATAGAATGGACAGAAGGGATTCATTATGGTTTCTTCATTGGCAAGGTTATAACGCTTTTCCTGAAGCTTGCCGTCAGGAAGGATATTCCAGACGTAATTATGGATCTTGTTCCTGTTTTCGACAGGATTACCATCCTTGTCAAGGAACCTGAGCGCTGTTCTGGTCCCCTTTTCGTCCAGAGTATATTCGTATGTGAAGACTCCGTCGGACTCAATGGGCTGGCCGTTTTCATCAAAGAAGCGTTTGACCTGTTTGCCGGTCGGATACTCATAGGCAATCTTCGCTGCTCCGCTGAGTGATCCGTAACCGAGAAGCTCGTCGCCACGGACAAACTCGACAGATACAAGCCTGCCGGCATCGTCATAAGTGAATTTGTAATTATTTATCTTTTTTGCCTGATCAGGTGTCAGCTCATGTGATCCCCTTTCCGTATCCCACGGTGTTTCGCTGAAAAGAAGGGTTCTGTAATGAGCGGTTCCTGTATTGGCTTCCTTTTTTACAGGTGTCTGGTTGCAAGCAGTAAAAGCAGCAACTGCAAGTGCCACAAAGGCAATAAATAATGTTGAAGGTCTGAATTTCATAATGTCTTTTTTTGATAGCTTAAACAATGTCCGGATAAAAAGGTTCATCCAATTCCTTACTGAGAACATAGAAGAAACATAATAGTAGTCCTTTACAGGAAATCATTCTTCAGAGATTCCAAAATTAAACTTTTTCTTTACTTAACCGACAGACCGGTATCGAATATGACTTATCCGGCGCCCTTAGTCAGGCACCGGTATGATATTTACAACTTTTGAGCAAAAACCCGGCGTTTGATTTCACAGTGTTAGTTTTTTCACATACCTTTATCCTATTATTTTAATAGGATTTATAGGATTAATAATATTTATTGTATTCAATGATGAAAACCGAAATGACAAGATTGATTTTTACCGTGCTTTCCCTGTTTGCCTTCTGCACTTCGGTATCAGCACAGAATCCGGTTCTGGTTGATAAAGAAAGCAGGATCAGTATAAGCGGAACATCCAACCTTCACGACTGGAAGGAGGCGGCAGAAGAGTTCAGCATCGATTTGAAGCTCTCAACCGATGGCGCCTCAATGCCGGTGATCGACATGGTTATTTTTAAATGCAAGGCTGCTTCAATAACGAGCGACAATTCAATAATGACAAACAAGACACATAATGCCCTTAACGTGGCAAAACACCCGGAAATTCATTTCATATCTGAAAAACAATCTGCTCTCATGATAGTTGACGGGAAATTCTCATCGACAATTTCCGGCGTGCTCACAATCAATGGAATTGCAAAACAGGTGGCAGTTCCGGTGGATGGTCGCCTGAATGGCGGTAAACTTCATGTAAAGGGTGAAAAACTTCTGAGGATGAGTGATTTTGAGATTAAGGCTCCCACTGCGTTAATGGGAACCCTTAAAACCGGGAACGATGTCACCGTTTCATTCGATGTTTCTTTTGAGCTTTCTCCGGATAATGTGATTTTTTCGGCACTTAACAAATAAACATATTTAAATGAAAAAAATATTTTTCCTGTCGCTTTTTACCGCACTGCTTTCAGTAGCGGCATTTGCACAATTTGAGGAGTCCAAACTTGACGGCAAGGACTTTGAGAAACTCAGGGTAAGGCTGGGCGCCGATTTCGCCATGCAATACCAGATGATCAGCCATTATGCCGACAGCAGCCTCATACCTCTTGGCACAGGATTTAATCTTCCCACGGCCAACATGATCATAGAATCGGATCTTGCTCCGGGCATAAAGGTCAACCTTACCACATATCTGTCCTCACGTCATCACAATGAAACCTGGGTCAAGGGCGGGTACCTTATAATCGACGAACTCCCGTTCCTCAGGTCAGAAAAACTTGACCGGCTCATGGACTATCTTACCCTGAAGGTCGGGGATATGGATATAAATTTCGGCGATGCCCACTTCAGGCGCTCGGATAACGGTCATGTAATCTCAAATCCATTTGTGGGCAATTATATAGTTGATGCTTTCAGCACCCAGATTGCTGCTGAACTCATGTTCCGGTCCGAAGGGCTGCTTCTAATGGGAGCTATTTCAACCGGATCACTGAAGCCCGCCCTGGCCGGATACAGTCCTTCAACCGGTTATACAGCCTACGACACTCACCGGGAACTGGCTTTCTACTGGAAGGGAGGATACGATAAACAGGTCACCGACGACTGGCGCCTGAGACTGACTGTATCAGGGTACCATTCACCAAACCATCATTTTGGCTCGCTTTATAATGGCGACAGGGCCGGATCAAGATATTACCTGGTCATGAACAGGGTTACTGACAGTCCCAACGATGTGGATATTACAAAAAACCATACATCAGGATCATGGAGCCCCGGCTTTACAGACAAAAACAACGCATTTATGGCAAACCTTTTTTCACGTTACAGGGGATTTGAAGTCTTTGCGACTTTTGAAAGAATGAAAGGCACAACCCTTGGGGGTTCTTCTGTCGGGCTCTCCCAGTATGCTGCAGAAGGATTATACCGTTTCGGCAAAGATGAACAGTTCTACTGCGGCCTGAGGTACAACAAAGCCTGGAATGCTTATGACCAGGATATTGCGAGATTCCAGGCAGCCGCCGGATGGAAAATGATCGAAAGCGTTCTTCTTAAACTCGAATACGTCAACCAGGATTACAACGGATTCGATGAACTGTACGGATCAGAAGCAGGCTTTAATGGCCTGATGGTCGAAGCAGCAATTTCTTTTTGATATGAAAAAGATATTCAGGATATTGCCCGTAACTTTATTACTTCTGCTCACAGGGGAAGCAATACGCGCATCGGATCCTGAAGGCAGGGGAAAAGAAGTTCCTTCTGCATGCAACAGCTTCCTGGTTATCAGGGGTGAATCAAATGTCAACCGCTTCAGCTTCACTTTTAAAAACCCCTCAACAGACAAGGTCGGCAATCCGGATTTCAATTTAAAGTGGAACGGTACGGAGCTGTTTATCCCGGTAAGAGAGTTTGAAGCAAGCAATCCACACATGTACAAGGATTTCCTTCAGCAAATGCAGGAAAGCAGATACCCCTACATCTCCATCAGATTCATTGACTTCAGCTCCGAAGAGCTTGCTGACTATACAGGCTATCTGAAATACATGGTCGGGATAACAATTGCAGGAATAACAAGGGAATATGCAATTGATTGCGAAATTGTCAGCTGCGGCGACAACTTTACAATAAGAGGTTCAGAATCGCTTAAGCTTACTGACTTCAATATCCCGCCACCCCAAAAACTTAACGGACTGATCAAAGTAAGGGACGAGATCTCGGTTAGTTTCAGCTTAATTATTAATTTTACAACTGAGAATACTTTTGCAATCTCAAGATGAAAATAAGCACGCGTACACGGTATGGAGTAAGGACCATGATCGAAATTGCAGGAGCTCAGGACGATAAAGGTGTCTTTCAGAAAGACATTGCTGCCAACCAGTCACTTTCGGTCAAATACCTCGATCACATTATTCATGCTCTCAAAACAGCCAGGCTGATCAGCAACGCCAAAGGGAAGAAAAGCGGATACATACTGACTCGTAAACCATCGGAGATTACAATATATGACATCCACCGGGCTTTTGAACCGGGTATATGTGTTGTTGAATGCACGTCAGACACCTATAATTGCAACCTGAGGGAGGGGTGCCGGGCCAGCGGTTTCTGGAAAAATCTCAATAGCTTAATTTATAATTATTTCAACTCAGTGACACTTGATGACCTGATCAGGGGGAGAGTAGAATTTGAAGCGGGATCAATGCCCCAGGTATCTGAAAGACAGAATGTCTGAAGGATAAACGCATCACAAAACATTTCCGGTTCACAGGTCGCCATAACCTTACTGACGAATTATCTTACTCCCTCTACTTATGACTGCCTCTGCAGCCATACGTCAACAAAATCATTTACTTCCTCAAAAATCATCCTCTTTCTGACAATTATTGGATAAATTCCGGCGTTCAAAAACAAATGCTGACTTATGGCGTTGAGAAAGAATCTGGCGTTTCCACAATTCACCATCGTCCAAATTAACTTGTTTTTCTTGTTATATCATTTACATAATTAATTGTCTTTGCTCATGAAGAAAAAATTGTTTGTGCCGTTCCTCATAGCGGCTGTCATTTTGTTGCTGGGCTCAAATGCCATGGCTCAGATAAATAATCCAAAAGATATTATTAAGAACAAAGGTACCGACAGGGCAAACAGCCGGATCGATCAGGGTGTGGATGCCGGATTCGACAAACTCGAACAGGGTGTCGGAAACATGTTTAAAAAGAAGAAAAACTCAGACGATGAGGTGGAAGATGAATCAGGCCCGGGGGATAATGCCAGGCAGCAGGAAGAAGAAGATAATGAAAGGGAATCGGATGATTCCGGCAGAAAAGAAGCATCAACCGGTAAAAGTGCATCAGCAACACCGCAAAAACTAGAAAGCTTCACTCAATACGATTTTGTTCAGGGAGATAAGATACTTTTTTACGAAGATTTCAGTCAGGATAACATTGGCGACTTCCCAGCCCTCTGGACCTCCAACGGCAGCGGAGAGGTCAAAACAGTCAATATAGCTCCCGGAAAATGGCTCCACATGAATGGCGAAGATGCCGTTTACTGTTACTCAAATAAGGTAGCTTTCCCTGACAATTTCATTATAGAATTCGATATAATTCCCGATGAGGAATATGCGCATGGGATTGCCCTTAGCCTTTATGAAGAAGATCCGGAGGATCCCAAAGAGATCAATGACGATCTCTATCCCGGGAAAAGCGGTCTTCATATAACCCTGAAACAGGACGGATGGGAGACAAAGGGATACACCAATGACCCGGAAGGGGAATGGATCGACGGCCAGGCTTCAAAAAACCCTGTTGTCCGCGAACAGGTAAACCATGTCATCATCTGGATCCAGAAGAGAAGGGTGAGGATCTACCATCAGGGTGCAAAAACAGTTGATGTACCAACAAATATCTATGCTCATACAAAATTCAACAGGCTCCTCTTCTCCGGATGGGATCGCGCCAGCTGGCCGATGGTAACCAACCTGAAAATCACCACAGCCTCACCCGACACACGCAGCAAGCTTATCACAGAAGGAAAACTGGTGACATACGGCATTACATTCGACGTGAACAAAGCCGACATCAAACCCGAATCATACGGCACCCTCAAAAGCATTGCAGATGTTCTTAAGGAAAATCCAGGCGTAAGCGTGAAGATAACCGGTCATACCGACAGCGACGGCGACGACGCCATGAATCTTGACCTTTCAAAACGCAGGGCTGAATCAGTCAAAAAGGAACTGATCTCAAAATTCGGGATCGAAGCCTCACGAATGGATACCGAGGGAGCAGGCGAAACCAAACCTGTCGCTCCAAACGATACTCCAGCCAATAAGGCTATGAACCGGAGGGTTGAATTCATCAAAAAATAATGAGAAAAACGTTATTCTTTGCAGCAACACTGCTGATGGGCAGTGTTGCTCTTTCCCAGGACCTGAAGCTTCCTGAAAATTACAGACTCAGGGAGCTTGAGGCTCCACAGGAGTTGAAAAATAAACTGGAAGCCGCAAGGAATGAAATAAAATCCAGGAATCTTAAATTCATTGTCGGTTATACTTCGGTGGCCGATCTCCCTCTCGAAAAAATAACGGGACTAAAAAAGCTCTCTCCTGATGAGTCACGCCAGCTTAACCTCAGGATGAAAAAGAAACTCGACCTTCTTCGGCAAAAGGAAGAGGCTGAAGATACGGTTGAAACAAATCTTAAGGGCAGGCACTCAAGGCCTGCACGCCCCGTCTCTTATGTTTACGGAAATCCTGGTATGGCAAGCCTCGATATGAGGGACCGTGGTTTTGTCACACCGGTCAGGAATCAGGAATCACACGGCACCTGCTGGGCGTTCTCGGCAATGGCAGCTTTTGAAACCAGCTACAAAATCATCAATGGTGATTTTATCAATGCTTCTGAACAACATATAATAAATTGTTCCGGAGCAGGCAACTCAACCGCAGGGTGGATGGCTCCGGTATTTGACTGGATGGTCGATAATGCCAAAAACGTGGATAATGAGACCCATATTCCATATACCGGTACTGACGGCCGTTGCAGTACTTCAACACCACGAACCGACTTTTTTGCCGCATCCTGGGGAATAGTTGATCCTTCAGGAGATCTTTGGAAAATACCAACCGTGACCCAGATCAAAGAAGCAATCTGCAGACACGGGGCAGTTGTAACCGCACTTTATGCAGATCAGCTCTTCAAGTTATACTCAGGAGGGGTCTTTTCTTCATTCACATCCGGAGAACATACCAACGTCAACCATGGGGTTACTATAATAGGCTGGAATGACTCAATTCAGGCCTGGCTCATAAAAAATTCATGGGGAGGCGGCTGGGGAAGCGACTGCGGAAAGGGAACGACACTTGGCTACATGTGGATAAAATACAACAGCAGCAACATCGGAGTGCATTCTGTCTGGGTTCGTGCCAAAAAATCCTCATAAACAGTAAACCGTTCGTTACAGCAGGGTCAGCGATACTTACCCTTATGCTTCTTCATACATCAGATCCGCCTGCAAATTACATCATCCTGCAGTCAGTCATTATTGGCAGAATTTTATAACTTGACCTCTTTCCCGCAACCTGTAAATATCCTTACTTTGTATGTAAGTTGATCCTAAAAGATAAAACATGAAACCATCACTTGCATTTACGGTCATTATCATTCTTCTGACCTGTTCCTGTACAGGTGAAACTGAAAAACCTTTCCATGAAAAACAATCCCTCGCGGGCGAATGGCAGTTTGCGGCCGACTCGCTGAAAAAAGGCAGGGATGAAAAATGGTTTGCGGTGCCATTGCCGGAAACGGTTACCCTGCCGGGAACCCTCGATGAAAACAACAAGGGGATCCCGAATGAAAACAGACACGAGACCATGAGGCTGTCGAGGGAACGGACTTATGAGGGATGGGCCTGGTACAGAAAAACGATTACCATTCCGGATGAATGGAATGGGAAAAGGATTCTTCTCAGGATGGAACGAACAAAACCATCCGAAGTATGGATCGACACTCTGAAGGCCGGGCAAAGCATGTCTATCCTTACACCCCAGATCCACGACCTGACCGCTTTCCTGACGCCCGGGCAGCATGCAGTTACCATACTTGTCGACAACGGACCTGGATCCGTTCCTCCCGGCATCACCGGTTCTCATGCCTGGACAGAACATACACAAACAAACTGGAACGGGATCATCGGGGACTTCTGCCTTGAGGCCTCAAACCCTGATTATATCAAGTCAGTTAAGGTATTTCCCGACAGCTCTTTAAAAAATGTCAATGTAAAGATCCGTGTTTTCTCATCAGCAAACGAAAACAAAGAGATATCAATAAGCCTGAAAGCTGATTCCCGCAACAGTGATGAAAAACATGCGGTAAGAACTAAAACTTTTAAGCTGAACCTTGAGCCCGGGATAAATGACTATGAACTTGATTATCCGATGGGCAAAGGGGTAATTACCTGGAGCGAATTCAACCCTGCTCTATATAATTTGTCAGTTTCTTTTACGGGCAAAGACTTGAGCGACAGCACTTCAGTGAATTTCGGAATGCGGAGGTTCAGCACGGCCGGCACCCAGTTTGCAATAAACGGCATCACCACTTTCCTGAGAGGGAAGCACGATGCCTGTGTTTTCCCGCTTACAGGTCATCCTCCAATGGATATCGACAGCTGGAGAAGGGTTTTTCAAATCGCTAAATCATACAACATTAATTTCTACAGATTCCATTCCTGGACACCTCCCGAAGCTGCTTTCGCAGCAGCCGATATTGAAGGAATATACCTTCAGCCCGAACTGCCTTTCTGGGGAGGCTTCAGCAAAACCCGGAACACGGATCTTAATGAATTTCTCCTGAAAACCGGGGATGAGATACTCGAAAACTATGGGAATCATGCTTCTTTCGTCATGTTCGCCCTCGGGAACGAGCTTTCCGGTGATCAGGAAGTAATGAAGGATTTCCTCTCACATTTCAGAAAGACGGATAGCCGCCCCCTTATGGCTTACGGATCAAATAATTACCTGGGATTCCGAGGACAGGCTGAAGGCGAGGATTATTTTGCCGGTTGCAGGATAGGACGCGATACCGATACAACCTTCAGCACACATATCAGGGCCTCCTTCTCCTTCACGGATGCTTACGACGGAGGCTATATCAACGCCCGCTACCCCTCTTCACTTCCTGATTATTCGGAGGCAATATCGAAATGTACAGTACCTGCCCTCGGAACAGAAGTAGGTCAATATCAGATATATCCCGACTATAATGAAATAAAGAAATATACCGGGGTCCTTAAACCATGGAACTTCCAGGTTTTTAAGCTTAGGCTCGAAGAGAATAATCTGGGAGATCAGGCAATGGATTTCTTCAAAGCTTCAGGCGCCCTCAGTGTTTTATGCTACAGGGCCGATATTGAAATGGCTATGCGTACCCCCGGTTTTGGCGGTTTTCACCTTCTTGACCTCCAGGATTTTCCCGGACAGGGAACTGCCTTAATAGGAATTCTCGATGCTTTTATGGACAGCAAGGGATTAATCACCCCCGCGGAATTCAGTCACTTCAACAATAAGATCGTCCCTCTCTTTATTACTGAAAAATACTGCCTCACAAACAACGAAATCCTGAAAGGAACAATAAAAGTGGCAAACTATTCGGAGAAGGATATGAAATCCGCAAAAGTATCATGGACTCTTAAGAACTCTAAAGATGAAACAGTAAAAGAGGGCTTCGAAATAGCCGACTTGCTTCAGGGCAAACTGACCAGTCTGCCTGAAATTGAAATTGACCTTTCACCGGTGCAAAAAGCTGAAAAAGTCACCCTGGATATAAAAATCGAAGATTCGGAATACGAAAACTCCTACCCGCTCTGGATCTATCCCTCAGAAACCGACACAACTGTTCCGGACGGGATCATGATCTCAGATAAGATTGACAATAAAACAATTGACGTTCTTGAGAACGGAGGCAGGGTACTGCTGTTCCCTGATTTCAAGGATATTCAGGATCAATCGGTCGGAGGACTGTTTATTTCTGACTACTGGAACTACAGGATGTTCAAGGGCATATCCGAAGCCAATAAAAAACCTGTTTCACCCGGGACCATGGGTATCCTTACCGACCCGTCACATCCTGTTTTCAGGGACTTCCCCACCGAATTCCATTCCAACTGGCAGTGGTGGCCGATTGTAAAAAACAGCCGCCCCTTCATACTCGACAATACCCCCGCCGGCTACAAACCCATAGTTCAGGTTATTGATAATATTGAACGGAATCATAAACTCGGACTTATTTTTGAGTTTTCTGTCGGAAAAGGAAAACTGCTGGTCTGCATGTCTGACCTGCGGAAACTGGAGGAAAAGCCTGAATCGCGGCAGCTTTATTCCGGATTACTTGAATATGTTTCATCTGACAGTTTCAATCCGAAGTATCCTCTAACCGCGTCCGACCTTAAAAAGCTTTTCAGTACAACTGCCGTACGAAGGGAGATTACCGGAGTAGGGAATATTTCTTATTCTCATGACTAAGCTGAAAAATTAATTTGATTTTATCACTGATCAATTCATTTAAAAAATCATGTCTACGAGCCGTCGCAACTTCCTCAGGAAATCCCTGGCCTCAGCAACAGGTCTTACAGCCATGTCGATGTTTCACCCGGAAATCTTCGCAGGTGGTTTTAATCAAACCCGCACTCCGGAAGAAGTCATTCTGAAACCCGAATTAAGACCTGCTCCGGCCAACTCCATAAAGTTCTCGGTAATAGGTCTCAACCACGGCCATATCTATGGCATGACGGATGCCCTCACAGGAGGAGGGGGAAAACTGGTTTCAGTATACGCCAGGGAGCCGGAATTGCTTGCAGGGTTCACAAAGCGCTATCCCGATGTAAAAGTTGCCCGCAGCGAGGAGGAAATACTCGACGACAACTCTGTCAAGCTGGTTGCCAGCGCCTCAATCCCCGTCGACCGGGCTCCGCTCGGAATCAGGGTGATGATGGCAGGAAAGGATTTCATGGCCGACAAACCCGGAATAGTTACCCTGAGCCAGCTTAAAGAGGTGAAAAAGACACAGAAACAAACCGGGCGCATCTATTCGATAATGTACAGCGAACGCCTTGGAAACCCGGCCTCGGTAAAAGCCGGCGAGCTTATCCGCGATGGTGCGATAGGAAAGGTGGTCCAGACAATAGGCCTGGGACCTCACAGAATGAACCCATCCACCCGTCCCGACTGGTTCTTTGACCCCGGAAAAGCAGGAGGAATACTTTGCGACATCGGATCGCACCAGTGCGACCAGTTCCTGTTCTACACCGGATCAACTGAGGCAGAGGTCGCACTTTCCCAGATAGGCAACTTCAACACAGTCCTTTACCCGGCTTACCAGGATTTCGGCGACATGATAGTAAGGAGTCCCAATGCTTCGGGTTACATCCGTATCGACTGGTTCACCCCCGGCGGACTGGCAACCTGGGGCGACGGAAGGACTTTCATCCTGGGCACCGAAGGCTATATTGAGATGCGTAAATACATTGATATAGCAGGAAGAAAAGGAGGCGATCACCTCTTCCTTGTTAACAAGAAGGAAACCCTGTACTTCGATTGCTCACAGGTTTACATGCCCTACGGCGAACAACTGGTCGACGACGTGGTAAACCGCACCGAAACGGCCATGACTCAGGATCACTGCTTCCTTGCCACCTGGCTGGCGCTGACTGCTCAGAAAAAGGCTGTAAGAATTGCAGGCTGATCAGGTCAGTGTGAATAATATAACAGCAATTGTCATTTAAGAATCCGTCCGTTATTTCTGAAAATCAGTTTGTCGCCGGAGGTATCGACTTCTATGAACATCGGCTTTCTTCCCGATCCTTTTTTTGATGGATCAACATAATGCATACTTAGCATCTGCTGCCCTTCGAAAGTGCGGAAAAGCATGCCATGTCCGCCGTTCTTTTCAAAAAGAAGCTCATCGTCCTGTACCCATGGCCCTTTAAGCTTCCCTGATGGTGAGTAGGCTGCCATAAGCACATAATCATCGCCCTTCCAGCTCGACCATATCATCCCAATCCTGCCGGTACCGGTGGTGAAAAGGTAACAGCCGTCGGTTACATAAGCTGTCTTTTCTCCCGGAACAGTATCTGTTATATAGGGTGCATCGAAACCGGTGAAGAGAGTGAATGGTTTGCTCCGGGGCACGCCCAGATCGCCCGGCAGCCGGACCGCTTCAACGGTTCCATTCATGGTCTGGGTCCATTCGCGGCAGAAAATCATATAAGGCTTCCCCTTTTCGATCCAGAGGGTTCCGTCGAGAGAGGGCCATTCCATGGGAGTATGTTGCCTGTTGCCGGTAAAATCTCTGAAAGGGCCCTTAGGTGAATCAGCCACGTAAATCTGTGTGGCCCTTCGCGGGTAATCCTCTCCCCGGGCATTCTTCCCCATTGGCTTGCGATCGTCGGATGTTGTGAACAGGTAATATTTGCCTTTGTATTTATGTACCTCGGCCGCCCAACATGGAGCCTTCTCTCCTGCCCAGTGGCTTGCAGGGAACCTGTAAACCACAAAGCGGTCGGTCCAGTTGACAAGGTCTTTGCTTGCACGGGCCATGACCATTCCATTGCCTCCCGAGCCGTACATGTAGTAGGTATTGTCAATTTCATCAGCAAAAATGAAGGGATCGCTAAGCATTATTTCCGAAAGCGGAACCCTGAATTCAGCCTTGAATTCCTGTGCCTGAGAGGCTATTGCAAGAACCGGAAGGAATAACAATGAAAGGATTGATTTTTTCATATCAGAAATATTAACCGGAAATATTAAGCCCTGATTATATTTGTCTCTGTTTATTAACAAATGTATAAAACAAATATGGGTTGTGTTTAAGATCGGAAGACTTTTACAGGCAGGGTGCATTTAACAAAACCGCCCCCCGCCTCCTGATCGGGATGCTGTTGATGATTGCACCTTGTCTGATCAGAATTCAGCCTGATGTGTGTTTATAATTTATCCATCTGCAATTCGCGCTGACTCACCCGATGTTTTTTCGCGGCTTTGTTTAACTTTACTAAAATACCGTCAGATAATCACAGGTATTGCTTATTTGTCTAATAGTATAGTCTTTCAATCGTTTGAATATGAAAGAATCAGAAAGAAAACGATCACCGTTTCAGGGAAAGGTGGCCGTTATTACCGGTTCGGGACGTGGCATCGGGAAAGCAATAGCCGTTGAACTTGCCTCCAGGGGGGCCACTGTTGTACTCAACGGCAGAAATGAAGAACGTCTCAGAAAAGCTGAAGCTGAGATAAGGCAGCCCGGCGGCAAAGTCATGTCGGTTTGCTGCGACATTTCAACCACAGAAGGCGGAATATTTCTTGTCGATAAGGTAATTGAAAAATACGGAGTCATCGATATCCTTATAAACAATGCCGGGATTTCAATGCGCGGTAATTTTGCAGATCTCGATCCTGCGATATTCCGGACAGTCTTTGAAGCGAATGTATTCACTGCAGCCAACGTCTCCATCCCGGCTATAAAAAATCTAAAGGAATCGAAGGGAAGCCTTATTTTTATCTCAAGCGTCTCAGGCATAAGGGGACTCCCCTTTCAGTCGGTCTACAGTGCTGCAAAGATGTCATTAAGGGCACTTGCCGAGTCCATCAGGATAGAGGAAAGGGGTTCGGGGCTTCATGTCGGACTGATCCACGTAGGCTACACCGAAAACGATCCTGCGAAGGAAACCATCTCCGCCAATGGTAACAGGATCCCAATCAATCCCCGAAAAGGCAGGGATGTTATGACCCAGCAGGAAGTTGCCGGGGCTGTTGTACGAAGCATTGAAAAGAGAAAGTTCATAACAACTCTTTCTCCCCTCGGCAAGCTGACAGCTGTTCTTCAGCCCATTTTCCCCCGGCTGGTGGAAATGGCGCTCAGTCGGAATATTGGAAAATTCATGAGGCATAGCCATTGAGGAAGGTCGTGCAGGTCGTGCAGGTCGTGCAGGTCGTGCAGTTTGAGGTTTTGCGGTGTTGTATTATGTATCCGGCTTGGTTTTATTCGGGGGACTGGTCGGTCTTTTTGATTAACATTCCGTCGGCGCTGAAGCCGGTGACTCTGCCTTCGGGATCAACCACGAACTTCATGTCGCCCCGGGATTCCCTGACAAAAAAGTCGGTATCGGACGTGAAATAAGCATTTACCCAGATTCCCGGATAAGGACTTATCTGAAGTTTTTTCCCTTCCCTTCTGACAGAAAAAGAAGACCCTTCGGCTTCGTATTTTCCGGTATATCTTTCGAGGACAGCTTCATCAGGGTAAACCACTGTCTTCAGAACAGGGTTGTAATAATCTCTCCAGCCGTAGACGGTAGCCACGCTATTGGCCACCTCAGAGCAGAGGGAACCGTTATCAGAGTTGGTCATGATCACCATGCCATTCCCGTTGAGGGCATCCCCGACATAATAACAGGTAAATCCTTCGTTACCACCGCTGTGTGAAAAATAATAGCAGGAATCTTTCCTGCTGACAAATACACCGAGGCCTGCATCATACATTACAGGGTTAAGCCTCAGCCTTGTAAACTCAGGCTTAAGAACCTTACCGGACTTACCGTTGTATGATAATGAGGTTTCAATTATATACCTGCACAGGTCGGTCGGATTGGTCCACAATCCGGCTGCAGCCTGTTCGGGATAAATATGATATTTTCCCATAACCTCTGTGCCGTCTGCCTTGTATCCTGTGGACAGAAGGGTACTGTCAGTCCCTGAAGGGGGCTGTGTGTAGGAACTGGCAGTCATCCCCATCGGATCAAGAACCGTCTTCTGCATAAATTCATCATAGGGCTGGCCTGTGATATCGGTTACAATAAGTTGTGTTACAGTTACACCGCCGCCTGAGTACTCCACGCGGATCCCGGGTTTAATG
>ENA-UOWG01000823-UOWG01000823.1-activated-sludge-metagenome-genome-assembly--contig:-NODE-823-length-36096-cov-25.178325_pt1 | contig 36096 bp, 44 predicted proteins | sample MGYA00238147_ERZ761563 | MGnify/ENA primary metagenome ERZ761563 (study PRJEB28884, sample SAMN05720216) | anaerobic digester metagenome | isolation source: active sludge of municipal...
GCGGCCTCTCGCCATTCACGCAACAAAACGATTGGCGTAATCGGCCGGTTCCCTGGCTTGTTACGGTTCAGCCTGTCCCACTCGTCGGCCACCTGCAGCAGCAGGCGGCGGCACTCGTCACGCTCCTCCTGCAGCCGCTCGATCTGCGTGTGCAGGCTGGCAATCTGGTTCGCTGCTGCCACATCGTCGCCGCGTCGGAATACGGTCTGCAGCTCGCCGGTCGTGACGACTACCGACTCGCCGCGTGTGTCAATCGTTGTGTCGCTGTCGTTCACCAACCTCCTCCTGCCGCACGGGCGGCCTTACCCAAAAAGTTTCGGTTGTTTGTCCAGCACATCCGCCACCGCACGATCCACCCGCCGCTCCAACTCTTTGGATGCGTTCAATGCCTGCGGTGATCGCTCGCGGAAGTACGTCCGTTGAGCCTCGCGCATTTTGCGGATGAGTTCGGCCAGTTCGATGATGTTCATGCGTTGGTCTCTTCAAACGGTTCCACGAGTACGAGCACCGACCCGCCTTTCGTCTGATCACCACGTACAACCAGCAGGCTGTCGATCTGCTGATCGTCATGCCACACGTCAGCCTTGGTCAGCGAATCGAGCAAGCACTTCAGCACGTTGTCGAGATCTCTGGCCCGACCGTCTGGTGGCTGCACGAGGACCTGCACGCGCAACCGGCCAGAGAACCGGGGGACGCCGTCGAGATGTTTCGCGACAGCCTGCTGGTACCTCAAGCCATCCTCACTGACGTAGACCTGTGGCACGTACCTCGCACCTCGCCGCAATACCCGAGTCTTCCAGTAGTGATTTACCGAGGGAGGGTATGGGAGCGTCATTGAGATCCTGTCCACGATCACGGGCTTCCTGGTTTCGCGTGCTGCGATTTTGGAAACTATGTGAGGAGGGGAAAAGTGCGACCACAGCACCTTTTCCTCTCTTACGTAGTAAGTAGCCTTTTTCCGTAACCCTTCCGGGGGTGTAGCTAAATGCGGAAATAGGCATAAAACAAGCCTTTTTCCGTAACCCTTCCGGTGTGTAATGTGTAGTTCGCATGGGTTACGGAAATAGGCATAAAACAAGCCTTTTTCCGCAATGAGTTTTTGGTGTCTAAAACGAGTCGTCATCGTTGTCGTCCTCGTTTTGTGCGTTGTGTTTTCTCGACATCATGCCTTTGAAGACGGTCCAATCCTCAGAGTCTCTGAGCCACTCTGTGACTGTTCTGCTCTCTCTGTCGAGGTATGAAGCGACCTTACTGACCTTGGCTGCGCCGTTCTCTTGAAGGGTGTTGAAGGCGGCTTCGAGTTTCAGCTTCCTATCCAGCGCCCGACTCGCAGAACGGTTTTTGGTGGACTGTCCACCACGTTGCCACGGTGGCACGTCGCACGGCGGAGTGGTGTCCTGCAGGACTCCATCCGCGTCCACCAAGTGTCGCGGGTAGGCGAACCAACAGTCCACTGGCTTGGCCTGTGGGTACTCCCTGAACGTCCCCTCAATACGCCAGGCGGATCGTGAAGCCACCTGCTGCCTCTGTGGATAGACCAACGGCAGGATGGTCGTGTTGTACCTGTCTCCCAGCAGCCGCGACGCCAGGGCCCGCATCTGCGTCTCAGAGAGCAGGTCGTCGTCGGAGGCCTGGGCCCGCCAACCTGGGGCCAGGCGATCCAGCTCCCTGGCCACGAGATTGCAGATGGCCACGTTCTCCTGTTGCTTCCGCAGGTCGTCGCTCACGACCAGCTCGATCAGATCCAGCAGGGCGTCCGGGTCGCGAGCGAACACACCAGACCCGCTCGCCCGATCCATAGATCGCTTGTTGCCCTGGGCCCCCTTGCTGTGGTGGTGGCAGTAGATCACTGCCGCCTTCAGCTCATGGCAGACACGATCGAACTGGTTGCAGAATGCCGCCATCTTCTCCGCGCTGTTTTCGTCGCCTGTGATCACCTTGTAAATGGGATCGATCACGACGGCTGTATATCGCTTCTTGCTCGCCCGGCGGATGAGCTTGGGGGCCAGCCTGTCCATCGGCACGGCCTGACCCCGCAGGTTCCAGACGTCGATGTTCTGCAGGTTTGCGGCTGGCCACTGCAAGGCCTGATAGACATCCCGGAACCGATGCAGGCAGCTGGCCCGATCCAACTCCAGATTGACGTACAGCACACGCCCCTGCGTGCATTGCCAACCGAGCCACTGCCGCCCCTCGGCGATGGCCGCACACAGCTGGATCAGCAGGTAGCTTTTGCCGGACTTCGACGGACCGCAGACGAGCATCTTGTGGCCTTGCCTCAGCACGCCGTCAATGAGCGGCTCGGAGAGCGGTGGCAGGTTGTCCCATTGGCTGGCCAGGGATTCCGGATCAGGCAGATCGTCGTTCACCGCCTCGATCCAGTCTTCCCACTCCGCCCAGGACGGCTTGCCAATGTTGGTGGCTACGAGGTACTGCCGGCGCCCGCACCGTTCGCACCCAGGCAGGCGACTCAGGCGGGACGGGTTGCGATTCTGCCGGTCGACCGTGAGACCGTTCCGGCCGCACACCTCGTAAAGTAGATCTACCCGCCGCTTGTATTCCGCCAGGTCGCCGGCTTCGACGCGCACGATCGCGTGCAGGCTCTTGTTGCCGCTGTGCACGAGCGCTGCAATCGGCAGCTCGAGCTGCTCGTAGACGCCACGCTGCTGATCCACGGGCATGTCGTCACTTTCGACCAACGCGAAGCGGAAGTCGGTCACGTTGCTGTCGCGGATGCCCTGGCCGTCCAATGGATTGAAGCGGATCCAGGCACCAACTTCCGGATCCACGTCGCCGAACACGGCGCCGAAGTCCCTGTACTTCGCCAACTCCTCGAGCAGTTGGCCGGCCGTGCGGTCGTAGTTGCCGCGAGACGGCAGCCGCCGGCCGTCCCGTTCCCAACTTTCAGTCACGTATCCGACATACTCCTCCGAGGAGAACAGCACAGAGAGGTACTCGGAGATTTGTGCGACCGGATCCCATGTGTCCGGCTCAGTGGTTTCAACCGATTCAATCCAGTGTGGATCGATGATCTGATATTCGTTCCCGCCGATCGGATCGTCCCAGTCGTAGGCTCGGTCCGGCACCTGCGATTGCAGGCGGTCCCAGTGCACCGGCTCGCCGCGTCCATACTTAACGGCCTCCGCCCACTTCTCGGCCGCCTCGACCTTGTTAATCGCCAGCCGCTCAGCCGTGGCTGCCAGCTGGTCTAAGCCATCAGCTGACAAGCTGCCCGCTGCCGCGTATCCGCCGGCCAGGCGGCCAACGTCACGCAGGCAACCGTGCATGTTGCCTTCGTGCATTTCCGCATTCAGTCGGTTAAGCAAATAGTCCAGTGGTGTCATGCGTAACCTCCGTGTCAGGCAGGAATGTGTCAGGATCAACACCGAACGGAACACGCCAACCGGAGGCGGAAATGCGAGCGATCATCCGACTGGCAGCATCGAAGGTCCACTGGCCCACATGTTGGAAGCCCTTGCGTTCCAGCAGCCGGATCTGTTTCGGTGATGCAAGGCCGGCTTGTCGGCGTTTCTGCAGTCTGTCCAGCAGTAGCGAGGCTTTGCCAGCGTTTTCGATCTCGCCAGCGAAGACGCCGCTTTTTTCCAGGGCCGCGATCTGCGAGTCCGATGCAGGAGCCATCTCCCAACCAAATGACGGCTGGTAGTCCACGAGGTCCTCGGCACCGATCGACATTTCGTATTGCAGTGGGTCGACCAACTTGGCTTTCTTCGTCCGCAACTCACGGAGCTTTTTGGCCAGCGCCTCCTCGCGTTCCGCTACCACATTCGACTCAGCCTGCTGCTCGACGTCCGTGAGGTCCATTTCGGCACCGTTGGCATCGGCGAGAATTTCGGTCATGGCCGTCGCCGTCTCTGGAGTCTCGCAGACCAGCGTCGCCGGCCGGCACAGTTCGTGCGTGCTGGTGTGCCACAGGAAATCCAGGATCAGCAGGTTGTCTTTGCCCGGGTGGATCCTGGTCCCGCGCCCCAACATCTGACAGTACAGGCTGCGAATCTTGGTCGGTCGCAGCACGCATATGCAATCCACTGACGGACAGTCCCAACCCTCAGTCAGCAGCATCGCATTGCACAGGATGCCACCAGCTGCCTTGTCGAATCGCTCGAGGATCTCCGTGCGATCCTGCGACTCGCCGTTGATCTCGGTCGCCGTAAGGCCACGGCACCGCAATAGGTGCGCGAACTTCTTCGCCGTGGCAATCAGCGGCAGGAACACCACGATCTTGCGGTCGCGGTGCTGCAGCATCTCGTCCGCGATCTGCTCTAAGTACGGATCGAGCGCAGTGGCTAGGCCCGCCACCTGGTAGTCTCCGTTCTGCTGCTTGACTCCTGCGAGGTCGATCTGCAGCGGGACGGTCTTGGCCACGATCTTGCACAGGTAGCCGTCTTTCACAGCCTGGGGCAGCGTGTACTCATAGGCCAGCGAGTCGAAATACTGGCCGAGGTTCTGTTTGTCGCCGCGGTCCGGCGTGGCTGTCACACCCAGCACGGATGCCTCGGAGAAGTGCGATAGCACCCGCTGGTACGTGGCGGAGAGTGCGTGGTGTGCCTCGTCCACGATCACGGTCCTGTAGTAGTCTGGCGGGAACTTCCGCAGCCGCTGCGGCCGCATGAGCGTCTGCACCGAGCCGATCGTGATGCGTTCCCATTCGCCCAGGCACGTGCTCTCCGCTTTCTCCAGGGCACATGCCAAGCCTGTCGCCTGCTGCATCTTGTCCGCAGCCTGGTCAAGCAGTTCGCCGCGGTGGGCCAGGATCAGCACCCGGCCACCACGGCGAACCACCTCCTCGGACACAGAGCAAAACACAATGGTCTTGCCCGTGCCCGTAGGAAGCACCAGCAGTGTCCGCCGGCGTCCCGCGTCCCACTCGCGGAAGATCGCCGTGCGAGCCGCGTGTTGATAGGGCCTGAGTTCCACGTCAGAATCCCTCATCAACTGGTGTTGTCGCTGGAGGTGGCGTCGCGGCAGCCTGCTGCCCATTGTCTGGTGGATCGAGAAAGGCCTTTACGTCGTTGGCTTTATACTTCGTCCCGTTGTTGCCGACGTATTCCCGCACACTGATCTTGCAGCGGCCTTTGGACCCGATCACGCGCGACCAGTCCGGGCGAAACACTTCGCCGTGCTTGCGGAGTCCGATCGCCCGAAAGAACGCACACAGCATGCCCTCGCAGCGTGAGTGCAGGTAGAGGTTGTGCTTGATGTCCACCTTGTCGCCGTCGGGTGTGTAAACACGCACTGTCACGATGGCCTTGGGGCAATCCGGAATCTTGCCGTCCGGCTTTGCCTGGTGGCGAGCGCGGGAAAAATCGACGATCTCGAAAGCATATTCGCCAGGTGGAGCAGTCACGAATTCGCCCTGCTCGTCGTTGCTGATCGGGTCATCCCAGCCCAGAACTTTTTCTTCGTTGTCGCTCATACCGCCACCTCTTTCCGAATCTGATTGATCAGTCCCATCACCTGCGGCCAGAACGCGACGATACGCCCGGCCACAAACTGGGCGTCGTAGTTTTCCAGCGGCGTGTCGGCTGGATAGTATCCTCGCTTGGCCACGGCCAGCTGAACCTCACGCTCCGTCACGCGATCGCGCTGCATGAGTTGCAGTAGCGGGCCGAGAAATGCATGGTGTGTAGCCGCCCGCTGCGTCTCAAGTGGCATCGGTGCAGGCTCAGCAGCTGCCGGCTGTGGTGGCTCCGGCGTGGGCACAGCAGCCGGTGGCGTGGTTGCCAACGGCGGTGCCGATGCAGCTGCTACCGGCTGCGGAAGCGGAGCGAACAGTTTCTGAATCGACGCGTATTCCAGTGGCAGCTCATCCGCCAGGCCGACGCGGTTCTTCGCGTCCCACACAGGGTGGTGGCTCGTGTAGATGATCCGTTTCCCGCCCGTGCCCTTCGCCTTCTCGCCCTTGCGATCTCCAGCGACGACGTAGGTCTTGTAATTCAGAAACAGCACGCACCTGGCCCACTCCTTGAGCGCCGCCGACGTCTTGCGTTCGAGTTTCAGCTCCCAGCGATCGTAGGCGCCCTCCTGATCTGGCACCTCGAACTTCCGCATCTTGGCGTGTGCTAGAAGGCACACGTGCATGCCGGAGTTGGCCACGCGCGAGAGTGCATCGAGCCAGCGGCACCACTCGGTTTCGAGCAGGTTATAGCTGCGACCATAGTCCTCCTGTCCACCGAGCGCCGTCAGGTTGTTTGACGCGCAGATGTGTGCGATACAGAGCCGTTCCGCCCAATCCGCCGTGTCAATCACCAGCGTTTTCCGCCCATGATGGTTGGTGATGAACTCGTTGGTCATGTCGATCAGTGACCGCCAACTGGACGGTGACGGCGCGCGGAACACGTCCAGGTCCGACGTGGACCCCTCGACGTCGATGAACACCGGGTCCGGTAGCTGACTGGCGAGTGTCGATTTGCCAATCGCCTCGGGACCATAGATCACAATTCTCTGCGGCTCCTGCCGCAATCCCCTGGTTAACTCCATGATCAAAACCCCTCGTCAATGCCGACAGGAATGGACGGGGCCACGGTCGTCGGCAACGCACCGGCAACCAGCCCATCCTCGATAATGATGCTGCATTCGTCGCCTGTGCTGACTCGCGTGGCGATCGCCTGCAACCCTTCGCCTTCCAGCCACTGGCCGAACTCAGTCATGGTCTGGACGTCCATCTGCTCCAGCTTGTCGAGCAGTACGAACTTGCAGCTTGGCCTGACTTGGCGGACGATTGACACAGCAACCCGCAGTTGATCGGAGCCGCTCATGCAGTCCCACTGCTTGCCGAGGTAGGTCAGCTCTCCACCCTCCACCGACAGCCCAGGCAGAGGCAGCTGAGCGTTGTGCAGCAGTGTGGTGCGTTGGCACCTGACGGACTCGAGCTTCGCCGTCAGGGATTCCACCTGCTCGTTGAGTTCCGCAGCCTCTTGCTCGGCACGCAACTTCTCGGCGTTGATCCGGATGCGCCGATTCGTGTCGTCGATCTGGGCTAGCGAGGCCTCCAGCTCCGCTGTCGACTCGTCAATGAGCGACTCGGCCGTCCGGGACGCTGCGGCAAATTGCTCTTGCAGAGTATGCAGGCCAGCCTCTGCCTCTCGGAGCTTGGCCCGCAGAGAGAAGACAGCTTCGGAGGCAGCCTGCGCCTGCTGGCCCAGTTGATCACGCTTCATCCGCAGCTGCTTCTTCTCGCCGTTGCGGGCCAGGATCGCTTGCTGCTGCTGGATCAGTTCCCCGGCGGATATTTCCGCGGCGGGAACGCCCTGCTCAAACGGCAGATCTTCTGCGTGCTTCTTCTTCCGTGTGTAGACCTGGCCAATCGCGTGCCGCTCGTTGTAGAGACGGTCCGCCTCCTGGTCGAGCACCGCCAGCTGTGCCCCCACGCCAATGATCTGCAGCAGAGTCTCCGCTTTGTCGCGTGGCGAAGCGTGCAAGAACTTCGGCAGGTCCAGTGCCAGCTGGCCGATCAGTTCGTCGAGCAACGCCTGGCCGGCTTTGTTGCCATGCTGGTCGATCACCTTGAGCGTGGCGTTTTTGCCTTCTCGTGTCACGACCAGGCCGTTGTCCAGCTCGATGCGGATGCGAGGCTCCGCCATCGATCCCTCTCGCTTCGGCTCGCTGGGCTTGTACTTGTTGCCGCCAAGCGCCCAAACAATCGCGTCCAGGACGGATGTCTTGCCCTGGCTGTTGCGCCCACCCACCACAGTCAGGCCCGCAGCAGATGGCTCGATCTGCACCGCCTGCACACGCTTGACATTTTCAATTTCGAGGCGATTGATCTTTACCACGTTCCTCCCTTTCCTTATGCACTGGCCTGTATCCGATGAATCGTCGACACTGCACACAGACAGTGCGGATCCAGTCACCGCCATCTGCAGGATCTCTGCCGTGATGGCATCGATACTCGTCGCACCGATTACCGCACTTACTGCAGGTCATCCAACTGGCAGTAATCACGCAATGCCCTGTTTCTTCTGCTTCGGCTTCTGCTTTGCCATTACTTCCGGCATCCCCGGCAGGTACAGCTGCCGCAACTCGTCCATCGCGGTGAGCTGATGCGCCTGCTGCATCCGCAGCAGCGGACGGCCGATGTCGTCTCGCTTTACAGCACCGTAGTCGTCCACCTGCAGCTCGAGATGCGTCAGCTCGTGATCCAGAATGGCCCGCAGCTGATCCTCTGACCACGTATCGAGATTGTCGCCGTCCAGCACCAACTCAGCATCGCCCCGCCCGGCGACCCGGTCCTTGAGTCCGACAATCCGGATCGTCGCGCAACACTCGTAGCCGTGCAACTTCACGGCTGGGCCAACCGGATCACCGTTCTCGTCACGCGTCGCATGGGCTCGCAAGATTTCGACGGTCAATAGAGCGTCCCGCAGATGCGGATGGAACTCATCCATTACAGCAGCCAGTGAATCGTCCAGCTCGTTAGTAGATCGTTCATACGTCGTCACCATGTATCTCCTTGTAAAAGCCGGCGACCAGTTCCAGGGGTTACTGGCCGCCGGCCGAACCGCACCGATAGCAACAAGCTACCGGCAATCATCGCTCTCCCTTTGCACGTTCCGAATCCTCGCCGCTGCCACCGCCGCGTCGTACCAGGTGAATCCGAGATCGTAATTGTCCGCCCAGCGGCCCAACGCACAGATCGCCTGCGACACCTGGCTGTCGCGGAAAATCAGAATGTAGATGCCGTCACCGTTCGACCTGTCAACGGCAACAGCGTTGAGCTGGTCGTCGTCAGTGATGCGCCGCATGGCCATTGGTGCCTCCCTGCCCAGCCGGGCAACTCTTAATCCGCAGCCTGTGGCCGTGCTGTCCACAGAGCCGTATGGGGTGTCCGAGCCGGTAGTTCGCCAGCCGCTCTGGCCGAGGGAACGCGGTCATGGCCAGGCCGACTGGTGCACGATGCTCGCTGCCGAAGTCCGTTGTGCACGTTGCCATCACGCAGCATCCTTCCCGTCTGGCAATTCGCCTCGGAGAATCTTCACCTGCCGCGGTGCCTTGATCCCGAGTCGCACCGTGTTCCCCTTGATCCAGTGCACCACGACTTCAATCCTGTTCGACCCCTCGCCAATCACGATCACTTCCTTCTGCTTCCTGCTCAGTACCAGCATGTGCCACCTCCGTGCGTTTGCGGTTGTCGAGATAATCCAAGAAACGTTCGAGTTTGTCTTTCGAGTCGCAGACGACTTTGGGGTCCCCTGGTCCACCGATGTCGCAGGTCCACTCTTCGTAGAACGTGTCGTAGGTGATTTTGCGGTGTACCATGTGACCCCTGTGTGCGATGAAACCACGCCTGACCTCGCCTGCCAAACCGTGCCAATCCGTGCCGTGCCTTGCCCCGCCTTGCCGCGCCCCGCCACGCCCCGCCAGCCTCGCCAGCCCCGCCATGCCGCGCCTCGCCTGGCCAAGCCAAGCCTCGCCCTGCCAGCCCCGCCTTGCCAGCCAAGCCCTGCCCTGCCCCGACCCGCCAGTCACGCCAGCCACGCCTGGCCACGCCGTGCCACGCCAGCCACGCCATGCCACGCCAGCCACGCCATGCCCCGCCTGGCCCAGCCAAACCCAGCCGTGCCGTGCCAGGCCTTGCCGCGCCGCGCCACGCCAGCCACGCCCTACCAAGCCCAGCCCGGCCTCGCCCGGCCCAGCCTTGCCCGGCCTCGCCGCGCCTCGCCAGCCCCGCCACGCCAGGCCCAGCCACGCCGTGCTACGCGCTAAACTGTCCCACCACCTCGTCGATCGCTCGCAGCACCACCGCCAGCTCCTGCAGATCACGATACCGGTTGCGAATGCTGATCAGCTCGCCCAACGCCCTGCCGAGCAACTCAGCGCGCAGATCCGTGTCTTTCATGATGTCGTCCACAGTCTTGTAGACGTGCTTGATTCGGTGCTTGCCATCCTGCGGCTCACGCACTACCTCGTAGACACGCTGCGGCCGATCCGTCTTGAGATCGCCGCGGACAACGACAAACGAACTCATCATGACCCGCGCACGTGAAAGTCGGTGCTCGTGCGCCGCAGCCTTGTCGTCCCACTCGAAGTCGCCGTGCAGCGGATTGCGTGCCGCTTTGGCTGCCTGCACGATATCCTCGGCCGACGCGGACCCGCCGTTCTTTTTGCGGATCGCTTCCACGACGCCGTGAGCCACGTCCGCAGGCGTCCTGAATTGGCTGCCTTGCTTCCATCTGATTTCCATTGTTCCTCCCTTCAAAAAAAGAAACCTCGCCTGCCAAACCTTGCCGCGCCAAGCCCCGCCATGCCTTGCCCAGCCCCGCCCTGCCCAGCCTTGCCAAGCCCAGCCAAGCCCCGCCAGCCTCGCCAAGCCACGCCTCGCCATGCCACGCCACGCCACGCCACGCCCAGCCCCGCCCTGCCTTGCCAGGCCCTGCCGCGCCGTGCCACGCCAGCCACGCCATGCCCAGCCCAGCCGCGCCGCGCCCAGCCCAGCCGCGCCTTGCCGCGCCGAGCCATGCCGCGCCGCGCCCAGCCATGCCCGGCCGCGCCGAGCCAGCCGCATCTATTCAACCGTCACAGGCTCCGACCTGTCCACCTGGAACCGCCCGTAGTCGCCGCCCTTCTCCGGCCTCCACTCGCCGATGCCAACGCCAAATCCAGCCCTGTCGATGAGGTTCAGCAGATCCTCGACACGCAGCAGCTCCGCGTCGATTTCAAACACGATGTCCACGGCCCACCGGTGAAAATATGGACGGTATCGCAGGTCCGCCGATCCCATTCCAACACGCACCGGATCCTCCCTGATTTCCGGCTCGTCGCAGTCCATCTCCAGGACCATACGCGAGTCCGCACAGACGAGGAACAATGCCTTCCGCACAAGAGTCTTCTCGATGCCGATGTCCTTGTGGGCAGCGTTAATGATGGCGGCCTTCAACGCCATTGCTGGCACGCCAGGCTTACCATCGTCCGTCACGTACATCGCATCCCGGCCCTCAGCTTCGGGATCGCGCACGTCGCGGTTCTTTGTCTTCTTTCCGCCATGCTTGTCGCGCATCATCTCCAGCGCTTTCGCGCCCCAGCGATGTTGGATGAGGGACGACATCCCAACGATCCGCAGCTTAACCCGCTGTTTTTTGACAGGTGCCAGTTTCACCTGACCAGCGGAGTCGTCCGCAAACGCCTGCTTTGCCTTAGCCATTTCGTCCTCCCCGTAGCACTTGTTGTGTGCCGCTTGTTGCTGTGCGGCACTGACAGCTAAATCCATGGCCGCCGCCACCGCATCATGCTCAGCGGCGGCCGATCCACAATGCCTCGCGTCGTGCGAGGCTCCTACGTAATCACCCTCCCACATCTCACCCTTACCCTCATCCGCTCCCGGCCCAGCTGGTCCCGCTCGATGTGCTCGGCCACCGCTGTAGCAGACGGCACCAACGTCCCGCCGCATTTGCGGCAGCGTGGCTTGGAAGCGTGCCCCCATTCGCGATGTCGGACACGGCGACGGGCACCGCAGTCGAGGCAGACGCCGAGGTCGTAGTGGGTGCCCATTTCAATTACCCCAATCTGTACTCCGTCACCCCGCCCTGCCGCCGTTGGCACGTGATGGCGTGGCCGGCGACACGTTCAATAGAACAGCGTGCCTTGAACGTCTCGCGGCTTTCGCTGTTCGGCTAGTTCGTCTGTGTTGCACTCAACAAGCAGATTGTTCCATTCAGCATCACACATTCCATATGGTGCCAGCGGACCGAGAATGACCTTGCAGTAATCCACCGAACACCCTCTTGTTCTAGATTCTTGTAGCAGGTTGACGATTCGCTGTCGGTTGCGTTCAGCAATCGTCTTGCCGCTGTGGTCGTTCATGTCGATTGGCAAGCACCACTCAATCGGAATGTCGAAAAACTCTTCGCCGGCTTCAACAAACTTGTTTGGTACTTCAACTCGATTGCTGACAAGAAAGTTCTTGAAGAAGGCGACGAGAGCGGCGTTAAGGTCGCACCGCACAATAAACAGCCAAGCATCCCCAGACTTGTATCGTCGCACGGGAACATGAACGGTCGGAAAGCTGAATGCTCCACTTTTCCAGCTACCTCGCCGCTCAACTTCGACATATGCTTTTTCTGTCTCGCTCTCAGCTAAGCAATCCCATTTGTATTTACCATGCGGGAGTGGCGTAACTGTATACTTGTTGTTGATGAGCCAGTTATGAATTGCCTGCTCAGCAACCCTGCCAAACTTGCCGTTTGTTTCGTCGTACTTTTTGAACACGCTCATATCACACCAACACCTGCTGACCGTCTTTGCGTTCCGCTACCCTCAATCCAAGCAGCCGTGTCTCACCCAACCAGACTTGATCTTCCCTGAGGTCGTAGCCGATTCCGTTTCTGCCAGCGGCAACCGCGGCAGCAACCGTAGTGCCGCTGCCAGAAAACGGGTCCAGCACAGTACCTCCCTCTGGGCAAAAGGATTGAACAAAGAAGTTCGCCAACCACTGCGGGAAAGGCGCTTCGTTAAGATGTGCGTCTTTCCAGCCGAGTTGGCCAGCTCCCACTTTGCCGTGGATGATGTTGCCGGGATTGGTGAGGTCTGGGTCTTTGTACGTCGCGCTCTTACGGCTGCCGTCCTTGTTGCGATTCGTCGCCTTCCGGTCGCCCCTCACGACGGGTTTCTTGCCCATTGCCGTATTGTCGGCCCAAGGAATTTTCCCGTTCTTCGTCGCACAGATGATCGGTTCCCAGTCGTTCCGCAACCAATCGGGTCCGCCGGTTCCCGGTATGCCATTCCTGTGATAGACGCATGGCTTGCGAATCGCATAGCCAAGACGATGCAGTTCGGTCATCAGCAGGAACGGGGTGCAGCTGTAGCGGTAGTCTTCCGTCGTGCCTTCTACCACCCACGCAACGAGTCCTTTGCTGACCCGAAGGCATTCCTTAAAACATTCGACCGCCCATGTCACCCAAGTATCGCCAGTCAAGTCAAACGCCACGTCGCCGTAGGACCTCTGGCCTTCGTAGGGTGGAGAGCAAAATACGAGATCAACCGAGTCGTCCTCGAGCGGGAGGGCGCGGCAATCGGCAACAGCAAACGACCAAGATGATTCACTGTGCTTGCCGTGGGACTTGGATTTCTTACCCATCCGAGGGTGTGGTTTGATGTCAGCCCAAGAGATGAATCCCGCAAGTGACGCCTCAGTGCCGTCGTCCTCTTCCAGTAGGTGCTGGTAGTCGCCGACCTTTGCCAACAGGTCCGCCACCTTGCGGTACCTGGCGAGGGTGTCGTGCGCTAAACCCGTCTGGGTACTAGACGACTTTTTCCCCCGCCCACCCTTCTCTCGTGGCAACGCGCGGCCGATGGCTGCGATGAGTTTGAGTCGGGCAATTGTGATTGCGTTGGCGGCTCTCCGCTTGTCCTCTACCGCCGCTTGCCACCGCGCAATCGCCTTCTCAACGCCATCTGCTTTTCCGAGTTGTTCGAGCAACGCCTCGGGGTCCCCGTCGTAGCGAGCCACGATGCCATCGACGGCATCCCTAACTGCGATTGCCTGCTGGAGTAGCTTGGCTGTTGACGGTAGCTGCACACGCCGAGAAGGTGCCTCCATGCCGGAGATCTCCATGATTCCTGAGTTGTCGGGTGCGTGCGTACTGCGACCGCCAACGCCGCCGCAGTAGCGTTTCGTTCACGGGCTTAGCTGGGGATCTTGAGAGCCTTCGCTACATCCGGCCAGGAGAAATAGATTCGCCTGCCCCTGCCCCGCCCGAGCGGATGTGACCGGCAAGGAATCTTGCCTTCTCGCATCCACCTGTCTACGGTGCCCTTGCTCAGTTGGAGCCGCTCGGCCACCTCGTGCGGAGTCAGGAGCCTGTCTTTACCGGTATGTATCCTGTTCATGGCGTGGAATCTACAGAAACATTATGGGACTGTCAACAGCAGTTCCGAATAATACTTTTTCCGGCCACCCGTAATATGGCATATCCGCCGCGCCCAGCTCGGCCAGCCGCCGCTGTGATTATTTTGAGATTTTTTCGGATTTGTAGTCAGCATTCTATTGACGGCGGCGATATATATTGTAGTATGGAATCAAGTGAGGTGTGACATGACGACAACCAAAGCCAACTGGAAAAACGACACTGAAAGGGTGAGGACGATGATGCTAGAGATCGAAAAGATTGGTGGGTCGAAGCCGTGGGTTGCTCGGATCACCGGAACTGATCCGAAGTACGGATTGGCTCGGACATTCGTCGCAGGAGTGGCGGATTACAGCCGCAGCAATCGGCCCGGCACACGCGGAGTGTTTTTCGCGTTTGACCTGGACGATGGCATCTACGAGATTAAGGGAGGCGACTCCTGGGGTAGTGCCGATAACCGGAAATTCTGCCGCGTCGTCGGCGATAAGATGGAGAGGCTGACACTGCAGGAAGTGCTGAACGAAATCCATGCTGGAGAGGTTGGTGCAGCGTGAACATCCTACTACTGTTGACGGACAAGTCCAGAGGGACTGCGACACTCACGACAGATTCCCCGCAGAGCCATTATGGTCTCCCCATCCTGCGGATCGAATCAGAGGGCGATTTTGGGCCAGCTGACATGGTAGATCACATTGTGACCGCAGCTGATATTGTTGCCGGCTGGGCATCAAACCCAGGGAGGACAGCAGAGGAGATTGGGGCAGCAAGAATGTTTTTACGACAATGGCCCGACGGGCCACAGATAATGAAGGTGCACGCATGACGCGCGGCAGGAAACAACGCGGCGGCCCCCGGCCAGGTGCGGGCCGCCCGAAGACCTATGAGCAGCTCGGGCCGCCGATCAGCGTGCGGCTGGAGTCGGTGGTGCAATCGGCCCTGGAAGAGAAATGCCGGTCGCTGCAGATCACCAGGACAGCAGGGCTGCAGCGGGCCGTGGCCAGGTGGGTGCGGACACAGCGGTAGTGGATCGAGCCGCGGGGGCGCGGTAGAGTGGGGGCTGGAGGAAGATGCCATGCAGGAGCCGCCGATCGTCACACGTACGAAAACTGAGCAAATGCCGAAACGATCGGCGTCTGCACACTACCGCATGTGTGCCAACTGGGCCGTATTCGGCCTGCTGGCGGCTATTCTGACGCCACTGGCCCTGGTGAATGAGTCTCCGGCCGGAAAGACACTGGCGGCCGTTGCATTCGGCTTCTTCGTCCTGGCTTACCTGTCGCTCATCTGCGCGAAGCTGGACGACCTCAGGCCATAGCCGGGCGGCCAGTACCCGAACCGCTCGACGTCGCCGCGGCAGTACCATCCGACCAGGTCCGCCGTCTCCTGGTCCCACACCGGCGGCTCGCGTACTGGTGCGGGCCGACCGGCGATCTACCGAAATCGGGGCAAGATCAGCGTGGTTATGGAGCAGAAGCTCATCGATGCCTTGGATCGGCACGCCGAGCGGCAGAAGACGAGCCGCAGCCAGGTGGCGGCCGAGGCGTTGCGGAAGCTGCTGAGGATCAGGTAGGGTGGCGGCGGGAGGAAGTACCATGCAAGATCCGCCAATCGTCAAGCGTCCCAGGGTCACGCAACGCCCGATCTCGGTCCACCTGCGAATGGCCTCGACGTGGGTGGCGTTCGCTGTCGTCATTGGCCTATTGGCTTTTCATATCGCCCCCACTCCACCATAAATGGCAGCCCATCAGCAGCAATCGAACAATAATGGCACAAATCAAGTACCGGCCTATTCAACCACCTCTCTAAAGCCGCCTTATCAATCTCATCACTCACATCAAACGTGAGATCTCTTGCCCGATGATTAGGCACACGTAAAGCAGCACAGCACTGCACAATATACCCCTCCGACCGCAACACCGCACACGAACGCAACAAACAATCACTATAAACAATAGGTCGTGGCACATCATAAAACTGAATCCTGGCAAACTCTCTGACCAGCTGTGGCTTCTCACCAAAGCACCATCTATCAACGTATGGGAATTGCCTCTGCATAATCCCTATCAAACGAAGCACATTCTCTAAACCGCCACATTTCTCAACAATTGGTTCATAAAGAGTAATAATTATGGCCTTAAATAATCGCAGAATATGATGATACTTCTCGATATCCTCCTCTGATCGCAACCAAAAGCAATTAGTCATAAGCCCGAGATTAGCACAAAAAGATTTCACAGTCTTAGCCAATTCGTACAATCGCGGATTGAGAAACGGCTCCCCACCAAGAATATCGATATGCGTCCACCCTATACCTTGTTTGGCCATTGATTCAAATAAAGGTACATAATGCTCTGGTCCATAGAACCGTGGTTGATCCACAAGATCTGCAGCGTGTGAACAATAATGGCATCTCTGCACGCAATGGTCTACGGCATGTATCTCTATTCTATTCATATCAAATATAATTTGTACCAGTCATTGTCTAGGAGATCACTATGAACATCGAAACATTACGCTCCTGGCTCGGTCCGACAAAGAAGTCTTCGCAGAAGCTATCAATAGTTTTGGCATGGAAGTCATCGGATCGAAGAACATGGACCCTCTCGAAAAGCGGGTCCAAGTCGAATCAATCGAAGCCATGGCTTCCGTCATCACTGAAAGCGTCAATGATGATGCCGAACTCACCACCCGAACCTCTCCACGTCTCCTCGGCAGTACCATCCGACCAGGTCCGCCGTCTCCTGGTCCCACACCGGCGGCTCGCAGAGGCTCTCGTTCTCACGCTCGAGCACCAGCTCGCAATCAAGCCACTGGGCGATCTGTGTCCAGGGGCCGGCCTCATAATGGAAGATGGTCGTCCACTCGTCGCAATACCGTGCGAAAAACCCGCCGTCGACCGCCAGGATGTCACGCTCGATCGAATCGCGGACGAACTCGCCAAATGTCATTTGTGCTGCGATTGCCACCGCGACAGCAACACGGTCGTCGCCCAGCAGGTCGGGCGTCGGAGAGTATCGCTGAGTCCAACCCCAGTGGCTCGCGAAGATCTCCCACGGATTGCGCATCACTGCGAACAATCGCAGGTCCGGCCATGCCAGCCGCTGTCGGATCTCAGCCGCTGTCGTGTGCTCCCAGGATCCCGCCAACCGCACTGAGCCTGGCAGTGCCCGCTCGATCGCCGTCTGCAACGCCATGCCTCCGGTCCTGGGAACATGGATGAAGCAGGCACGTCGCTCGGGAATGATGATCACACTATCCGCCAGTCTGCTCCAGCTCGACGATGGCAAACGGATGGCCAGGCCAGTCGGTTTCGACCATCTGTGCGATGTGCGGCTTGTAGCCGCATTCCGCGACCAGTGCGTTGAACGCTGCCCGCGTGAAGACCTCGGCCTTTGTGTCGGCGAACCGGTACGACCAGCCCTCTCCGTCGGCGGGGAACGTCTCGTCGTGCTCGGCCATGTGGACGTTCATCAGCCAGCGCTTCGCGTGGATCGTCTCGAGCGCGAGCCGCAGCTGCCGACGCGACAAGTGATTGAAGACGTCCCAGCCCAGCGCCCAGTCGGCCGAGAGTTCCCGCGCGCCGATCGGCTCCACCAAGAACGTCGGCCGCTGGAGCATACGCATCTCCGTGCTCAGCTCGTACGTGATACCAGCGTTGAGCATCGGCCCCTCGGGCTCCAGGCCGGTGTAGCAGCCCGGATCCAAGAACGTGATCAGGTGCTTGCCGATCCGCAGTGGCCCGCACCCCACGTCGATCAGACTGTTCTGCCGTCGCAGCCCCGCGCGGAGCAAGAAGTCCAACACGAAACCGCTGATCGGCCAATTTCCTCCGCAGTAAGTGCGATAGTCGTCGAGGAGTGCCGCGTTGAACGTCATGCGAGGTATCCTTGCTGCGGACAGAGCACGCGCAATCCCAGGCGTCGGATCGCGTCGGCCAGCTCCGGTTCGCTCTCGATATAGAACTCGGCGCCGCTCGCGGAGCACTCCGCTGCCTTCCACGCCGCCACCTGTTCAAGATTCCAGCGATCAGCCTCGGTGCCCGGCCAGAGGCGGAGCGTCTGGTAGAGCACGCCATGGCTGTTGAGCCACGCCTCCGATTGCTCCCGCTCAGACTCAGGCCGCGCGGAGATGATCGCTCGGATCGGAGAGAGCCGCGCGAGGAACTTCGGCCGATCTTGGTGCGGCGGGTTGTGGCAGATGATGCCGTCGAAATCCACGGCGAGGTGCTGCACATAGCCGGTGTTGAGCAGATTCCACTCGAGTAAGTGCGGTGTCGGCAGCTGCCGGTAGGAGAGGTCGATCTGCGACGGATCGAGCGCGTAGATGGCCGCCGTTACGTGTTCGCCGGTAGGGATCCCCTGGGATCGCAACGTGCGGAATGTGCTGCCGTTGTGCAACGTGTCATCCACGAACAACCACCGGCCGCCGGCCGAGTCGTCGCGGCCCTCGCCCCAGCCGATCCGGAAACCACCGCCGGCCGGCTCCACCTGCCAATCGCGAATGGTGTAGAGCGGCAGGTGCAGCTTCGACGCGATGGCCGCAGCCGGAATCATACCGGATCGCGGAATCCCCACGACCCGCGTCACGTCCGGTGGCACCTGATCGGCCAACTCCATCGCGCCAGCAGCCAGGTCTGCCGTGAGGATCCACTCCACACGGCCGTCGGGCCATTTTCCGAGGGGGCATTGTCCGCGTGTGGACCAGACGGCGGCTTCGAATGCCGTCTTGCAGCCCAGGTCAATGAGGGGACACCGGACCGACCGGAACTTGTCGCAGAGCATGCACGCTTTGACCCTGCCACTATATTCGTAGGGCGGGACGCGAGGATCCATGGCGGCGACGCGCACCACGCGCTGATCTGATCCTCGCACGACAATGCCGTCGACCGTCACGCAGCCGCAGTGGCAGCGGACGGTGCGACTCGTAGCTGGTACTGTCGCTGCAGCGCTGCATTCTGGACAGGCCCAACGCTGTCTAGTGTCTGTACCTAGTTGATCTGGCAACTGGCTGCGTCCCATGATGATGCGAGGCAATGCGGCTGCCCGGCGACAGTGGATTTGTGCATCAGCGTACGAGTAGCAGTGCAATCAAAAACACCGGAGACAGTATTCACCCACGCGAACTCTACCCAATCAATGTGACGTGGAAACACCCCGACACGGATGGACACATGCCACCCATAACGCGACACTCCAATTGGGGTAATGACAGCCTCAGCTTTCGCGCGGATGCTATATTCCCCTGTCGCACCATAGCTGCAGATGAACTTCCCGGAAGTCAGCCACAGGCATGCATCAGGCCACAGGCTTTCACCAGGACCAGCTCGGGCCAGTATAAATGTCGCGTTCAGCCAACTGCAATCGCAACTTGCATTCTCGATGCCACTGAGTGTCACGGAGATCGCGTCCGCATCTGCGCTGCAGATATCGCAGGGAATCTCGATGTCAGGACAGCATGGATACCAATGCCCCATGTTTACGCTCCTGCGTTACCAGGGACACTCCATCTGGATGATAATCCATTTGTCGTTCGGCTCGTCGTAGAACGCATAGCCTGCGGCACCCATCGCACCCGTGAACATAAACACGCCGGATGCGTGAGTCTCTAGATTCCAGACCTCGATATCTGTCACGGTGTGTTCGAGGCCTTCTCCGTACTGGGCCGTGATCGTGGCGTCTTGGTGCGAGTCTGAATCAGCCATCGAACTGTCCAACGTGAACCGGCACAGCTGCTTGAGTCGCTGCTGACCGCTGGCCAGGAGGACTGCACAGAGTTTCTCGCCCGTGCCCGCCGGCTTGTATAGCAGCCTCACCGGCCCGCCGCCGGCACTTTGCAGCACACGTTGACCGCTGGCAGGTGCTGCAAAATTGTGGCCGGCATCAGTCACATTGACCAGGGCCACGCAGGCTCCGCTCAATTGCGCCCGGTCGATCGAGCCGGCCGGAATATCCTGCTGGGTGATCACAAATGGACGCGTCGTGTCTGGTGTGTCCGCGTCGAACCAGAGAAAACCACGGGTCACGCTCGATAGCAGAAAACCGCTGATCTCGAGCACCTCACCGAGGCGGACCTGGACGCCGGAAGAGTTCTTGATCTTGACTGTATCGGTCGGCGGGGGCGTGGCGGGCAGACCAGCGCCAGCCTGGCCAAGCTGCCTGGCCGCAAACTCGTTGGCGGCCCCGATCATGTTGTTCCACAGGCTGGCCGATCGTGGAATCGGCTGACCGGCAGATACCTTGTCAGCCATTATCCAAACCCCAAGGCGAGAGCGAGATCCACGGTGTCGTAGACACGCTCGACGTAAACAAACTCCGGTTGCTTGACCGGCAGGGTGGCAGCCCCGACGGTTTCTACCGCGTCTTTGTACTTGATCCAGGCGATGTCGTGACCGCGTTTGACGACGTCTGCCACGTCGCCAATTGTGAGCCCAGAGGCATTCGCACTCATAGCGAATTGGTATGTCACCTCCGTCTCGGCATCGCTGCCCTCCGATCCGGACGCCCCAAGAAAAAGCACCTCGCCCGCTGAGAATGTCAGGAACGTGCCACTATTGACGAGCCCCGTGATGCTGGCCAGATACTTGATTCTAGCGAGCGTGATGACAGCAGCGGGGTGATTGAAGTGCACAGATACCTTCAGCGCCGGCACGACGACGTCAGCCCCAGTCACGTCATCACCGTTGACACCGATCAGCTGCTTGCAATCGGGTGCCGACCCGGATGGGTACTTATTCCTGGTCTCCTTGCTATGCGAAATGTGCACCGTTCCGCCGGTCGAGTCGAATGTGAGGCGATAGGATCCTGCAGATAATTCGTTCTTCCCGTACGGCACCGTTACTCGCCACAGATCATGCCCGATCGGATCAATTGCCACATCCTGCCGGTAGAGAATCCCCACGTCCAGCAGCGCCACGATCGCGGGTGTAGCCGCTAGAGAGTAGGCACGGACGTAGGTTGAGTCATTGCTGCCTGCCGCTGTGTAGACGGCCGTGTAGCTGGGCGGCTTTGTAGTCGTCCGCCGGGAGTCTCTCGATTCGGTGAAACGGAATACGGTCATGAGATTGTGAGCAAGGCCCCGACCTTCGTCAGGTCCGCCGCCATTTTCTCCTGCTGCTTGAGCTGTTTGGTGAGTGTGGCTTTCTGCTCTTCGTTGATTTTGACGAGCCTGTCCATCGGCGAACTGCCGCGGCCAAGCGCCACGAGGGCAGCTGCCGAGAATGTTGCAGCAGCGGCCGGCTTGGTCGCCCCCGCAATCTGCCCGCCACTGGGTGCTCCGAGCGTCGGCGCAGCTTCGCGTTCACGGCGCGCGATCTCTGCCTGCTGGCCAGCATCAGATCGCAAGGCCGCCAGCTGATCTCGCAGTGCCTGGATCTGTTCGTCCCCGGCTCCCAGGCTGGCATCGAGACTCTCTTGGATCCCACTGCTCAGATCGTCGATCCCAGCCTGGACTCCACCCTGCAGGTCGTCGTAGTAAGCGTTGAGTGCGCTGTCCCGCACGGCAGTGCGCTCAGCGTCAGTGAGATAGTCCTTTTGCCCTGACGACCACAACGTGACCTGGTAGCCGAGATCGGCGAACCACTCGGCCAGTTTTTGGGATGTCCGTCGCCAGATCCCGAGAATCGCATTGGCCGCGTTCGCCAGCCCCTCGACCAGGCTTTTATTCATGGAGATCCACCAGCCGCGAATAGACTGTGTCGCCTCCAGAAACGCTGCCTTGAGCCCCGTCATGGCAATTTGAGCAGCCAAACCGATTTCTCCAGCTGCGAGCGCGTCCGTGATACCGCCAATCATGTCCCTGATCGTGGCGAACGCTGCTCCGAAATCTCCCATCAGCGTCTCCGCCAGCCAGCGGCCGGTGTCGCTGCAATGCACGAACGCTGCCGTGGCACCGGCAATGGCCGCCACCAGCAGGCCAATCGGTGACAAGACCGCGCCGAACAATGTTGCCAGCCCTGAGAGCGCAGTGCCAACCATGGCAATCGTGCCCCCGAGCCCGACAATGGCCGTCCCGACGCCTGCTACGGCAGCAGCTGCAGCCGTCACGGCTACGATCATCTCGCGGTTATCGCGGATGAACTGGATCACATTGGCAGCCGCAACAGCAAATGTATCGGCCAGCCAGGTCAGGGCAGGGGCCAGAGCAGCACCGATCTGGATGGACGCCGCTTTGAGTGACGACTGCACGCGACCCATCGCGTCGTTTAGCGCCGCCGCTGCGTCCGCGTCCTCTGTGCCGATCACCAGGCCGAGCCGGCGGGCCTCCTCGCGCATCGCCTGGATGCCGGCCGCACCGTCCTCGAACATCGGTATCAGCTGCGCCCCTGACCGCCCGAACACCTCCATGATGGCCGCCGTCCGCTGAGCCGGATCAGTGATACCCACCATAGCATCTGCGAACCGCTCCATTTGTTCATCGGGGGACAGCCCCTCGAGATCGCGTGCAGCCAGGCCGAACAGGCTCAGGGCATCGACGGCCATCGTCTCGCCGCGGGCCGCGTCTGCCATGGTCCGCTGCATGCGCTGCACGCCCTTCTCGAGCGTCTCGATGTCGGTTGCCGATAGGCCGGCTGCGTGGGCGAGTTCAGAAACCGCCTCTGCGGTCATCCCGGTGCGAATCGCCATCTTCTGCACTGCGTCGCCGGCTTCGGAAAACTGATTGGCCATGGCCAGCACTGGTGCCACAATCGCACCACCTGCCGCTGCCATCATGCCGCCCATCTTCGAGATGCCGACGCCGAAGGACTGGAGCTGTCGGCCAGCGGCCTGCAGGCCCTTCACGAGGCCTGAATTGTTCGTGTAGAGCCGCACGTACGCCGCGCCGGCCTCGATGTCTTTTCTGCCTGCCATCGCGTTACCCCAATCGTCCGCTCTCCACCAGCGCCTTGATCGCGTCCGGATCGTATGGCATAGGTGGCGGCTCCTCCCCGGCCGGAGTGCATGCCAGCCAGCCGGTGTCGACGAAGTCCGCCACCTGAGCTGCCGAGGCCGACGAGCCGGACAGCGTTGCCTGCGCTACCACGAGGCTCCGCTGGGCCATCATCCGGCCCTCGGCCATCAGTTCGAGCTGTCTCCAGGTATAGGGTCGAGGATCCTGTCCAATGACGCCTGCACATTGCCAAATGCGGCACTCACTGCTGTCCCTACGCGGGTCTCGATCTGGCTGTTGAGCCGCGTCCGGTCGATCCTGCTGATCTGCTCCGCTACCAGTTTCACTGCCGTCGCCAACGTCTTCGCCTGGCTCTCCACTGCCAGAGCAGCGTCGGGCCGGCGGAGGGAGTGGAAAAAATCGCGCCACTCATCGAAGAACGCCTGCTGAGCGACGACCAGGCAATCTCCGCTCATCGCCTGGCCGAACGCATCGGCAGTGACCGCCAGCGGCTTCGCCTGCGATTCCACCAGCAGCCAGAGGACCTTCCAGAACTCCACGAGATCCATTCCCAGCAGCACCTGCAGTGGCTGGCCGCCGACGTCCGCCGCAGGCTCGAGCAGATTGATCCGACCGTCGCTGGCTGACCGCACATGCAAGACGTTACCGATGCACATGTCGATCTGCCATGTACGGCCGTCGCGGTCGGTAAACTGCCTCATGGTGTCGAGTCCTGCATCACGACGACCTTGAGCGTGGCCGCAGCAGTTGTGTCATTGTGGCTCGCCGTCAGATCCGTAATCGGATTGCCGGTGAACTTGGCCTGTGCCGCACTGCCGCTCCACACCTGCGGCGTATTGGCGACCAGGTCCACCGTCTCGACAGAGGCGTCAGCCGCATCGAGGCAGTCGATATAGCCGACACTGGTGGCCGTCACATCGGTGTACTCCAGCGACAGCGCTACCAGTTCCGCCTCGTCGCCGTCGAGTGCGACATTCACGGGCACCTGCTTGCAGCAGACAACTGCGGTGCCGTTGGCAGGGAAGTCTGTTCCGGTTCCACCCTCGAATGTGGCGGCATTTGTGACGATCGTCACCCCCACTCCAACACGCTTCCCGCCATCCCAGTAGACGTCGTACGTCCCGTCCGTCTGACCGTGGCCGGCGGCGAAGTTACCGGCCGCCGTGTCGGCGTCCGTCTTGACCCAACTGGAGATCGCATGCGCCACTGGCAGCGTGATCTCCAGCCCGCTGACACTGTCAGTAGTGATGATGGCCGATTTTGCGATGCTCACCCCGGCCGCACTGACCGTGGTGCCGTATGTTCCACTTGGCATGATTACTTACTCCTGTCGAGAGCTTAGCTCCAGGTAGGCAGACGCCCGTTCTTGTCGGTGGGCTTGGCCGTGACCTTGATCCGCTGCGCGTCACGCAGCGCCTGAGATTCGTCAATGCCGACTACGAAGTCGCCGTCCACACCCCAACCGGCCGTCTTGTCACGCGTCCGGAAGGCAATGGCCGTGCCCGCAATAGCTGCAGCCCGCACAGCCGCCACAAACGGGTCGGTGTCTTGGTTGTTGATTTCGAACTCCAGCGAGAAGTCGACCCCTCCGACGTCATAGAGATTGATGATCGAGCTGCGATCGCTGATATCCGCCTCGGCGTTGGAAAAGGCATAGGACGCATCGCGGACGATCGTCAACTCCGTGCTGGCGGTGGAGCCAGCAGTTCCGTAGTAAATCTTGCCTTCGAATCCCATCCGTTTAGCCATGGCAATGCTCCTTTATTCGCCGATAGAACCGGCAAACTCGCCGGCGAAGTTGTCTAACTCACGCTCTAGTGCCGGACCCATAAACGGGCGGGCAGGGAACTGCTCGCGGCGAAACGCGCCGCCAAATTCATGGGCGGCACCGGCGTCACCCACCATGGACGCCAGGGGGCCAATGACGGCTCCATCTTTCGCTGCGTCGTACCGGATCGCCCGCCGCAACTGGCCGCGTCTGGTGTGCGGTGGATCGCCTGGCGACGACGGCTCCGCCGATCGTTCAATGGAGGCCTTCGCGTCCCGCATGATCCGATAGGCTGCCCTGGCGAAGGTGCGACGTGCGGCACGCTCAGCTGCCGCCAGTACCTGCCGCGTGTGATCGACGAATTTCGTAACTGTCGCACCGAACATACTTAGCCTCACGCCAACGACCGACTCGCCAGAAACGTCAGCCGCACAAACCCAAAGAACTGCCGCATCTGCCGGAGGTGCTTGCGACTCCAGCCCAGCTTGATCTCCGTGTTCTGCCACACGGCATACGGACTGCTGGAAAAACGATCTTCCGCGAAATACTCCGCAATTTCCTGGATCAGCAATTTAAGCCGGTCCAGCTCTGCTAAGTCCACGCGCCCAGTCAGCGAGTCTTGCTCGAGCGCACCAAACCGATACCGGACCCCTATGTCGATTTCGCACGTGTATTCAAGACTGCCTCGGTCATCCAGTTCGATGGCAGGCCCTGTCTGTAGAGGCACTACGTCGACATGCAATGCGTCGAAGTCTTCGAGTGCCTCGTCCCATTCGGCATAACTGCGGACTGGTTCGATATCTTTGCTCAGTGCAGCCACCTCGAGAGCAGCCACAATGTCATCCGCAATCTCGATGTCCACAGCAGCCATGTCACGCCACCTTTTTCGTGTGGATCAACCACATAAGCCCGTCGGTATCAAGTGGCTCGTATTCATGTTTCTGCCCCAACGCCATCACTTCAAACACACATACCACGCCCTGGATTGTTTCGGTGATCCGATCCCCGGCCCGGGGTGCAATCTCGGCACCGCTGAGGATCATATCCGCCGCGTGCACAATGTAGTCGCGGCTGAGCATGACGATCCCGAAACCATCGTCATCCACCACCTCGTACTCGTGCATAGTAGCCGTCGCCGTGATCGACACGGATGAAGCCCCACGTTGATAAACGACGCTCAACCCCGCGTGGTCCTTGAGCTGACCACCAAGCCATGCTGCACCATCCTGGAGAATGTTGGTCACTTCGCCCCCCACTTCCCCTCAGTCGGTGTGTCATGCTCCAGCTTGCCCCACGGGTAATCGTTGCGGAAACCCTTGGAGCCGAAGTGAATCGTCGCCACCCGACGAGTGACAAGCGTCCTGACACCGATCGCAGCCATGCCGCGAGAGAAGTGCCAGTCTTCGCTTTCCCGTTCGGATACGAACAGCCCGTCATCTTGCAGCCGCGAACGAATCGGGAACCCAAAGTCGCACACGAGGCAGCCACATTCATCCACAGTCCGCCAAGCGGGATTGCGCAGGTCCGCCACAAAACACCCGCTGTTATGCAGGAGGTAGCGATCTGGGTGAGGTGTCTCCGAGATGTCGAATGTCTCCGGCATCTGGCACAACTCACGCATGGTGAAGCGGCGGAATGGCTGCCAGGGATTGTCCTGATCTCCGATGCCACAGCTCGTCAGCCCCTGTTCATCCTTGAGTGCCACGGTGGCACTGATGAAGTCCGCCTTACGCTCCTCGAGTTCGTCGATCAACAGGTCGATCCAGCCAGGGGCAGGCGTGATGTCGCTGTGCAGCTGTGCGTAATGCGTGATCGTTCCGTGCTTGGAGAGGTTCAGCGCATGACACCAGAGATGGTTCATGTCATCCCAGCCGAGGCCACGCTGCTCGTCGTACACGTCGTGTGCACCAAGCGTGGCCTCTTTGAGACCTTTCGCAGCGCCATAGCAGAGCGTGTGTCCTGGAAAGCCCAAAAGCACCTGACGGCGCGGCGTACTGCGGCGCTCGTACACCAGCAGCGAGTCGGCCCGCCAGCGACACCGCCACGTTTCTGGGTGCGCGGTCATCACTTCATCAACGGCCTTAACCACCCCTGGCTCGCCGGAGGTGCAGTCGTGTAGTGCCACGAACCCGCCGAGCTGCACTTTCGGCAGGTAGGCTGCCAGGTCGATCTTGACGGAGTCGTAATCGTGTCCACCGTCGACGAACAGGAGGTCGCATTCCGGCGCTTCTGCCGCCGCTTCCAGACTTGGCTTGGGGATGATGCGCACCAGTCCGTTAACGCCAACTCTGTCCAGGTTTGCACGCAGCAGCTCCGGACTGGAAGAACTCCAGCCCGGCCGCTGCCCGCCTGCCGTGGGCCTGTCCAACGGCGGCACACCCACGAAAGAATCAATCGCATAGACGGGATGCTGCGATCCATCCATGCTGCCCAAGGCGAGCGCCGCCGTGGAGCGGCCCTGCCATGAGCCGATCTCCACGATGGCGCCCTTAGCCCTGGTCGCTAATTCATAGAGGGTGGCCGCCTCGTTGCGGGTGAGCCACCCGTCAATAGACAAGCACGGTTCCCACGCTGCCGTTGTTGCGCAAGTGCTCATGCTGTATTCCGGATCAAAAGGAAACGAAACCGCTTGTCACGCCAATCAGGCGATCGTCTCTGGATCCGTGCTCCAGTCGACAGCGTTGTACGCCACGTACGTACGGAGGGCACCGTTGGTCTGGTTGTAGACCGCATTGGCCGCCGCGTTGTTGATCGTGTCACCGGTGCCGGGGAACACCTTGAGGATCTTGTCGGCCTTGGCATTTTTCACGACACACACGAGGCCGGCTGCTGCAGCGGGCAGCTTAATTGCCGCTGTGTCGTCAGCGCCGGTCACGAGCGTGAAGCCGACAGGGATCGCGTTGGCGTTGGCCTGGGCTGTGCCACCGACAGCCACAGTGGCCACTGGCAGCGGCACGTACGATCCAGGGATCGTGCCGTCGATCGAACGCAGAAACATGTCAACATCACCGGTCGTTGCGCCAGCATCTTCAAGCGCGTAGCCCGCGAACACGTTCCCAGTGGCAGTCTTAGTGAATGCGCCTGACAAAGCCGTACCGCCGTATGGGCTTCCGTCGGCATCCCAGTACAGAGCATCTCCGGCACTCACGTCGGAGGTATCCTTGGGTACGTTGAACACGCCCCTGGTTGCAGTGGCACCTTTGTCTGTGGCGGCGATGGCCACCGGAACAATCGTCACCACGGTCGAGCCGATCACGTACACGGTCCCCGCCGCAACAGCAGAACCGGGAGTGTAGTCGAGCGTATCGCCGAGCTGCTTGTAGACACACGGTGTCTGTGCCATGATTCGTTACTCCTTGATTTCAGGTTTGTTCTTGACTTGCCGCTTGGGTTTGGCCGGCGTGTCATCCGTTCGGCCTACCCACTTCTCCTTGATCTCGGCCAGCTTTTGTTCCGCTGCCGCGATCGTCGGGTTGTCGGGGACTGCCTTGAGCGGCTCGTCGGGGACTGCCTTGAGCAGCTCGGCAATAGCGAGTCCACAGAGCAGGTCTGCGACACTGTCTTGCACGTTCACCACCTGCCCCTCAGAAAATCGGGGCAGGTTCGCTCCGGTGCTCCGCAGCATGCGGATTGTTTTCACGATCCAGTCCTTTCTCAGCTTGAGCCGCCATCAGCCCGCACACCTCCGCGGTACTCCTGGAGATTCACGCCGACATCGCTGTACCCACGCATCTGGACGCCTAGGACGTTGAAGTCCGCGTCCGCCGTCTCGATCGTCGGCTCGACGCGCCCGTTGAGTGCGGCGATCTCGATGACCGGCATGACAGCCGGGTCGGCCAGCATGTACCACGCCGCCGCGGAGTAGCCCGTGTACGCCGTGTTGTGCATATAGGGGCTCGACTCCACGCGGAAGCGGCCGCGCCAGATATTGGCGTCACCCTGCGTTGTTGTGGCCGTGCCGTCGATCAGCCGCTCGCTGTTCATCAGCGTCAAGGCAGATGCCTTTAGGGCAGTGGGAACCAGCAGGATCTCCGGTTGCACACCCAGCGGTTTGCCGTCGGGATCCGTCTGCGACATAAAGATCAGTTCCGTCGCCCCCAGCCCGCCCACAGTCATGTCTGCCACGCCTTCGTTGACGTTGTTATTGCCGGCGGCAAAGAATGCCGAGTTATTCAGAAACTCAGTCCAGAAGATGTGATTGAGCGCCAACATCGCACCGCGGCCGAGACGGCGAGGCACAGCGGTCAAGGCGCCCAGGTCATCGTTGATGATGTCGGTGCGCGTGATCGCCAACATGCGAGCATAGGTGTCCGCTTTGTTGGTGTAGGCCAGGTCGCCCAGCTCGCCGTGAATGATCTCGCCCGAGGTCCCGACCTTCTCAAACTGCAGGTCGCCCGTCAGCGAGACGGTGGTGATCGTCTTGAAGTCCCGCACGTTCCGGATCGAGCTGATCCGCAGTGGCGTCTGATCTACTGCATTCCAGCCGTCACGCAAGAACTTGTTGGCGACGTTTGACAGCACGTTTGAGATCGCCAGCGTGCTCCAGCCAGCAGCCCGGATGTCGCGCGGAGACGCCATTCCAAACGCTGCCCGCTGCACTTCAATCGTTACGTCTCCGGAGTACGGAGAGCGGTATCCATTCGCCTCGGCGCCCAGAAGGAATAACTGCTTGAGCCCAATACCGCCGCGGAACTTGTCGTGGGCAGCTTGCAGCTCTTGATCCGAGAAAAACTTCTCGTGGTCGCTGAGCCGCCCTGCCATGCAGACAGCAGCCTCAAGCACCCGAGACGTAATCCCGCGATCACGCATCGACCCGGTGGGCGCACTGGCTGGCGGCATGGTGGCTTCGAGCGCCTCAAGCCGGAACTTTTCGACCGACCACTTGCCCTCGATCGCCTCCTCGGCCAGCCCTTTGATCTTGTCGATGTCATAGGGTCTTGAGTCACACATTGCCAGCGCTCGCTCAGTAATGGCGTCTACGCGTTCCTGCTCCTGCCGGCGCGCCTCAATTCCGTCCGACAGCTTTGGCTTCTTCACAGGAGAAGTCGCCTTCTTCCGGCCCTCATAGTTGGCCGTCAGTCCGGCCAATTGGTCGTCCGTGAGATCGTCGACGACGAACCCCATCGCCTCGATCCACGCTTTCAATTCCTTGTCCATCATGCTCTCCTTACTGGAAACGGAAGCGGCGGATGCCGCGATGGAAACCGTGGTATTGTCGTCTGCACCATGCGAGACGAACGCAAATCCTTTGAGCGTGCTTGTACGCACGAGATAGGCCGGACCACTGACGGTGTGGCCGTTGACTTCTGCCGATTTCCCGGCCGGTAGTTCACTCACCTCGCCGGGCCGTGCTTCAATAGAAGCTTGCCAGACGAATCCGTTCCTGGCGGACTCCACGACCTCGTCTCTGGCAGAAGTTGCAGCCGAAGCGACGCCAGAGAGCGTGAGCTGCCCGTCGGTGATCTCCTTGCCAGTTACATTGCCGACGCGTTTGGATTGCTCGTGGTCGAGATTGGCGACCAGCGACTTACCGAACGCCATACCGTCCAGGTCAATTACCACGGGCATGTCCCAATAGGCCAGCTCCATCGGGCCGCCGGTGTAGGCGACGACGGAGAACGTCGGCTGCTTGTCGTTCGACTCGGCCGCCTGGATCGAGACCTCTCCACTCAGCGCGATTACAGGGCGTTTACTTGACTTTGCCATTGCCGTTCCTTTCGAGAAAACGCCGCACGAAGGCGGCCATCTTGGCCTCGGTCTCGCGCTCGGCAGCGCGGTCAGCAGAGTGCGGTGCAGGTGCTGCTGGCAGCGCTGGTCTGGCAGGAAGAATCGCCTCGAGCAGTCGCGTACGGATCTCGTCTTCGGAGACTCCGAAGGCGGCGGCCATCTTGGCGATCTCGTCGTCAAGATCGAGTCCGGCATCGGAGTACACTTGATGGAGTCCCACCTGGCCGCTGGTGAGTCGTGTTTCAATGGCGTTAGCCTCGGACTCGACGTCTGCTACACGGTGCTTCGGCCAGTCCCAGAGGTGAGCTTTCGCGGCAGCACTCACGGCATCCGGATCACCGCCGAGCCAGCCGAACCTGGCAATTGCCAAATCGAACCAGAATCCGAAGAGCGGATCGAGCACGAGATCGCTGGCGTCCTGACGATCGACGTCGAGCGATGCGTAATAGGTCTGGTGATCGAGCCGGCCGGAGGCGTAGTTGTAGTCCGACGAATCACACATCGCCTTGTTGCGCGGCATGTTCGCCGGACGGGCCTGCTCGTTGATCAGCTGGTTGTGAAACGCCTCGTATGTGGCGCTGGGATGCTCAGCCTTCATCTGCATGGCATCCCAGCCGTCGGGCAATGCGGTCATCATTCGCTTGCGGACATCCAGGCTCGACATCGCCGCTACACGCGCGATCTGGTCTGGCTGAAAACCGGTCTTGAGCAGGACGGAGAAGTCGGCCGCTGTCTCAGCAGCTGCAAGCGTCGCCTCACGCCATCGCCTGGCGGCAGCACCGGTATTAAGCGTGCTGGCGCACTCGGGCACCCCGCGGTGCTGTCCTGGCCGGCGGAGCTTGAACCAGTGCAACACGCGGTCAGCAGCGACCCGCTCAGGATTCAGGCTGTCGGACAGGAGATTGACGGCTCCTGGGTGGCCGCGAAGGATGTCGTAGTATTCGGGATTCCCGAACTGATCGAACTTGATCCCGTCGATGTAGCCTGCGACTCCATACGGCAGGAATGGTGTCTGGCACTGCTCGGTTTCGATCAGCACGACGTCCAGTGGCAGTGTGTGCCGTACCCGCGGATTCTTCCGCATGACTCCGATCGATTCACCGTCCTGAAATTTCGCGTGGGCCATGCACCAGAACTTGCGCCGAAACTGAATAGCTTTGGTCCAGAGATACCACTCCAGCTCCACCATTCGGTTGAAGCCCGTGGAGGACGTCTGCATACGGAGGTTTGGGCCGAGTCCTATCAGGTCGGTCGCGTAAGTCTGGGCGATACCGTCGGCGTAGCCGTTGTTGCCTGTCTCGTAGCGGCTCCGACTGACCAGCGTCTGCCGCACTTCTCGGCTGTTGGCGGAGTCGGCGTCGTACGTGTCGGCGTTTGCCCAATGGTTCTTTGTTTCGTCGCTCTGGCGGGCAGCGTCGTAGGTAGCACGCAGTGCACAGTACCGGCCGAACAGCTCGGCCAGGTCGTCTGCCTGTCGGCTGGATCGCGATAACCTGCGGCGAATCGTGGCCCACATACCCATCAGCCTGCCCCTGGTGGAATGAGCTGCGTGAAGCGGAGGCCGAGATGTGGTTGGGCAGCTGCGTTCTGGCTCGCCAAGTAGATGTCTGCCTTGATTAGCTCGTCGACACTCTTGACAGTGACAGTCTGGCCTCCGACCGTGACCTGGGCGAATCCCTGCCTGGCAATGTTTTCAAGCGCCTCGCTGATGGTGGCTGCCACCGTCATTCAAAAAACTCCTGCCCGCGGCCGGCGAGCGCAACAAAAAAGGCCACACGGGGAATGCGGCCCCGCATGGCCTTGTGTTGCGCTGGTGTCGTGCCGGATAGCTACTCCGACACGTCGCCGACTTCGGTTATCTCAGACTGTTTCTTAATGGCCTCATTTGTCAATGCGAAGACAGGAGAACGGTAAACAAAGTTCCATGCGTGGAACTTGAGGCATCACAACCAGATGTAAGCAGCTGAAAATCACTTCATCACCTCAATTGTGTTGACCAGCCTCCCACAATGCAGACACCGACGACGCCGAAATACTCGGTCCCGCTTCTGCCGCGTGTAGTACACGCTCCATTCGTGATGACCGCATTCCGGACACTTTAGGCCGCGCGTCTGCTGCCGTTCGGCTGCCGCCGCCATTTCACCCAGTGTCATTGGTGCATCCTCATCCATGGGTAGACTCCGCGGCCATTTCAGCAAGGGTGAGAGCAGCCGCCGAATCAACATGAGCCGCCCGTGAACCCACCAACCGAATACCCTTCATATTGGCTGCAACGTCCGACATATAGCTGGCATCAAGCCAATGGTTGTTGTCGCTCTTGGCCTTCCACTCACGCACCAACACACCCTTGCGCACCGTCTCGACCTCCACTTCTGCGACGATGTGATGTGCGTAAGCGTGGTGCTGTTTCTGGTCATCGCTCATCCTGGTCCCGCCAGGCTCACCCCACATGAACAGCGTGCCGGGCTGATCAGTCGCCGTCATCCACCGATCGTGCTCCCAGGTTTTCCACCGGTTCGTGTCCATGTTCACAAGCCACACGCCGCCACGCTGACGTGCCTGGAACCAGCCGTCTCCAGCCTGCCGGTCTGTGGTGTTCCGTACCGGTGCTCGGAATTGTGGTCGAATAGGTCCGGTTTGAGCGCCGATACCCATAGCAGGCTTGACGCTCAAGCCCAGCGCTTTGCACACGCCGTACACAGCATCGGTACGGTAGTGTGAGTCGATCAGCGTCAGATCCACAGACATGATCTCGCCGCCTGCCGTGCAATACGGTTCCTCGTGGCAGGCTGACATGCGTGCCTTGATTGCTCTGGCGATCGCCACGTCTACCCCGTAGTCACTCCCGACCGTGGTGCCGTGCACCTCCTGGACGCCGTAATCAATCACGTAGCCCGTGGCGTCAGGCTTCCATGCCCGCACGACCCAGTGCAGGTTGAACTTTCCGACGTCGATGCCCTGTGTGATCACAGTGCAGCCAGGTGGAACCATCTTCCGTGGATAACCGCTCACCTGCATCTGCACCCGGTGGGCAGTGATTCCGCTCTCGATCGGCCCCGTCTCCTCGGGCGGGTCGTTTTGGTATTCGGTATTGAAACCATCCAGCCCGATGTCGGCGATCAGGTCGTAGACGTACTGGATCGTCGAGACTTGTAACTGCGTGCCGTCGGGCAGCTTATCCGACACGAAGCGCCACGGGTTTCCGACGATTACCCCGTCATCCATCGCCGCGCGGTGCTCAAGGTAGTAGGCGTGGGCTCCGCGACTGAATTTGTCGCCGGCATGCTGGTCTGTCTGCCTGCGGGCTATGTACTCCTCCCACAGATCCGTGCGTGCCGGCCATGACTGCACCATTCGAAACCGCACTCCATGCCAACTGGGCTTCTTGTCCTGGTCTGTGTAGAGCGCAGATACGCAGTCTCGCCGCATGAGCGTTGTCAGCATGACACGGGCGAGTCGTTTGTTCGGGCCAGCAAGGCCAACGACGTCTTGATCAATCTTCCTCTGCAGCTTGTTACGCTGCCGATCGTCGAGCGACTCGGCCATCTCCCGTGTCTCTGGGTCATCAATTACAGCCAAATCTGGGCGGCGTGTGCCGTACTTGATGCCTCGGACAGCAGCATCTAGGCCACGTGTGGCAATGATGGCCCCCTGCGCTCGACTGTGGCGGGCCTTGATGACAGGGAGGTGAATGTGCCGCCCGGCCCATTTGATTCGCGTGCGACACTCCTGGATCTCCTCCGTGCCGATCTTGCCTTTGACGAGCTGTCCGTTGGCACGGTTGGGCAATCCATCGAGTTCCCGGATCGGACCGCACACTTCGTTGTAATCTTCCAGCAGCCTGTCGTTGTCTTCCAGATGCCCTTTGATGTTCGCCAGGATTCGCTCCGCGTCTGGGCCTGTGGCTGCCAGGATCAGCGGAAACGACAACAGATTCATCAGCACGCAGTAGACGACGACGCATTCAGTGATCGTTGTCTTCCCGTCGCCACGCGGGGCAGCAATCGACTGATCGCCTCCGAATCTGGCAGCGTGCAGGATTGCCTCAGCCATTTGTCGCTGTTGCTTTGTGGGCTCGTTCGTGAAGACGTCTGCAAAGTAATGTTTGAGCCAGCGGATGATGTCGCGCTCGTAGGCCCGGCGGCGTCGGAGCGACGTGGCGCTGACATTGATCTCGATCAGACGGGAAGCAGTGCGGACACGACGTTTCCGATCCGCATCACGACGGCGTTCGGTATCGTCACCTTCCTGTTGGCCGCGCAGGGCAGCCCGGAGTTTGCGCTGCTGGGCGGCGAGTTTCTTCTGGGCTGCGAGGAGTTGGGCGCGTGTAGATTCCATGCACTATGCGGTCGCCTTAGCCCTGTGTTTGCGTTTGGGTACGGATTGCTTTTCCAGCTTGGCTTTCTTCCCGGTCAGTTTCTCCCAGCGGGCAACGATCACGTCACAATACGCGGGAGAAATCTCAATTCCAAACGCGCGGCGGTGCAGTTGCTCGGCGGCGATGAGTGTGGAACCTGAGCCCATGAACGGATCGAAGATGGCGTCGGCTTCGTCGGAGTAGGCGCGGACGAAGAACGAGGGGCGGCCGACAGGAAAGGCGGCGGTGTGGCCGAGCGCTTCGTGGGTGCCAGTAAATGGCGGTAGGCGATTGCCTGGAAAAGCTAAACCACTCTTTGTATTGTCGCCAAACCACTCGAAGCCAGGTTCCCCCTGATGGCCGCTCATATGTATCGATCTACGGCCATTCTTTCCTGGTCGGCGGTTTTCTGGAATCACCCCACCGTGCCCCTGCTTATCTGCCCGCCCTGTGTTGCCGGATCCTTTGCCAAGCGACATCGGCACATCGTGCGACTCGTGGCGAACAGCCTCAGGCCGCATTTTCCAATTGCCAGCCGCAAACTGATAGACAGGCTCAAACTGGTTCTTAAAGCGACGGGTGACACCCTTCGGTATACCTGTTCGCTCCCAACAAAACTCCGTCGCAAAGTGCCAGTCCCATTGCCGCACCATTGCCAACACGAGATCGAAGACGTAAAGCTCTGTGTCGAGTCCGTCGGCGTTCGGCTTGATGTTGACGAAGAAACTCCCATCACCCGCCAAATGTTCCCGCACATTCGCCTGGATCGGCTCCCACCAGTCCACGTACTCATCTGGCGGTATCGGCTTGAACCCGCTCGATTTGTCGTACTTCCGCTGGCTCGCATAGGGTGGCGACGTAAAAGCCACATTGATCGCCACGCACCCCATCACCCTCCCCACGTCCTCCGCCTTCGTCGAGTCCCCGCACAGCAACCGATGCTCCCCCAGCAGCCACAAGTCGCCCGGCTTCGTCACTGGCTTGGCAGGTGGCTCAGGTACCTCATCCTCAATCACTTCCTGCTTGCCCGCCAGGATGCCACTCGACTCCGCGAGGTCTGTCAGCAACGCCGCCACCGCCTCGCTCTCGGTCTGCACCTCCCGCAGCAGCTCGTCCAGCTTCGTCGGGTCCACCTCAGCCATCCCCGCCAGTGGATCGAGGGTAGTCAGCAGCTTGTTCGCTTCGTCTTCCGTCAAGTCCGTTACAAGGACAGGGACGATGGTATCTGGGGTGGTCTCGGCCCGCAGATGCCCGTCAATGATTTCCAGCGTGCCGTCAGGTAGCTCCCGGACGATCAAGGCGTCCGCGTAGCCAATCTCCGCCAGAACACCACGCAAGGCATCCTGCTGGGCCTTGGGGTGAGTCCGCCAATTCCTGGGATTCGGGCGCAGGTCACCAGCCCTGACGCGGCGGAGTTCCTTGATGCGGTCGCGGATGTTCATGGCTCAATACCGGACGGACGGACTGTGTATTGCTTGCGCGTGCTGGGGGTGGGAAAC
>ENA-UOWG01000824-UOWG01000824.1-activated-sludge-metagenome-genome-assembly--contig:-NODE-824-length-36083-cov-132.953203_pt1 | contig 36083 bp, 24 predicted proteins | sample MGYA00238147_ERZ761563 | MGnify/ENA primary metagenome ERZ761563 (study PRJEB28884, sample SAMN05720216) | anaerobic digester metagenome | isolation source: active sludge of municipal...
CCTTGGGATCGCTCGCGTCTCAAGTTCGGATGCCGCTTGCTCGACAATTTCCGGCGCCGCGAATTAACGTTCGTTGACCCGTCGCATGCAAGTCTTGCTCCATGAACTCATCGACTCAGCCTCTTCCACTCTCAAAGTCAGTACCGGAATCCGCTCCTTCCGTTTCTGTCATCATCCCCGCCTACAACGCCGAACGCTTTATTCTGGAAGCGTTGCACAGTATTGATGCCCAGCACTACTCCCCGCTGGAGATATTGCTCATCGATGATGGATCAACGGACGGAACTGTTGACCTGGTGCAACGCCTTGCACCGCAAGTCCGGATCATCAGCCAAGCGAATGGTGGTGCGGCGGCCGCTCGCAACACTGGCCTGCGCGAGGCCACCGGCGAGTTCATATGCTTTCTCGATGCCGACGATGGCTGGTTTCCAGGCAAACTCGCCGCGCAAACCGCATACCTGAATGCCCATACAAGCGTGGGTATCGTCTTTCACGAATGGCATATCTGGAAGCCGGATGCCTCTGGAGTTTTTCATCCACCGCCCGCCATCGACTACAGAGTTGCGCACGATGGAATCGTTCCGGAGCTCTCGGGCTGGATCTACCACAGGCTCCTGATGGATTGTGAAGTACACACCTCAACTGTCATGATGCGACGATCTGTTGCGAAAGAGATCGGCTTCTTCAACACCGACCTTATCACCGGAGAAGACTACGACTACTGGCTACGCGCATCACACCACTGCGAGATACATAAGCTGGCAGCAACCTTCTCATGTTACCGGAGCACACCAGATGGCCTCACCGCCCGGCCTACAAGAAGGAACAACGAGTATGACGTAATCACCCGCGCTATCAGACGCTGGGGCAGCACTTCGCCGGATGGAACCACGGTTCCGAGAGCGGTGATCGAGCAGCGCCTGGCGAACCTCGCTTTCGGCTTTGGCTACCTGCATTACCATCGCGGATCGGCCAGGATAGCCCGAAACGCCTTTTTGGCTTCGCTTCGGCACGACCCGCTACGCTGGAAGGCAGTCGCCTACCTCGCCGTAGCGACTGCCCGTTCGCTCGTAGATTGGCGCTGATTTCCGCCTGACGAACTACGCGATCACCTTGAGCAAGCGCCGAAGACCATTGCCCAGATTCGCAGCAACCTTGGTTCGGAGCGAATAGTGAGGCAAGCTATCCGGGGCATCCGTGATACGCCGGTACTGATCGATGTACCGCTGGCGCAATAGCGCCAGGTCATAGTACCTGGCCGCATTTTCCGGCCCCTTGGTGCACAACGATTCCAGCAGTGTCTGATTGACCTGACTTAATGCACCAGTCAATACACCAGCTTTTCTCATGTCAAGAAAAACACCATCCTTGACGATCGAACGCTGGTTGACGTGGTCGGTACAGAATACTGGCAACCCCATTGCCATCGCTTCAATGTAGACGATCCCAAAAGTCTCGAACAGGGAGCCAAGGACAAACACGTCAGCCGCTGCATAGGCATTGGGTAACTCATCGTGCGGCATCCTGGTGAAGACGATTCTCTCGCCCATCAGTTCCTTCCCAAGCGCCACAATCTGCTCTGTATCCGCGCACTCCTGACCAACGATGACCAGGAAAGCGCCCGGCACGGCAGCCACCTCGCGAATCACGTAATCCATGCGCTTGTGCCAGTAGCAGATCGTACCGACACTGATCACCACGAAAGCATCGTCCGGAATACCGTGTTGCCGCCGGAAATCGGTCTTCACCCCGGGATGAAACAAATTGATATCAACCCCATGCGGGATCATGAAAGCCTTATTTCGAGCACTACGCGACAAATTGTAGTCCGTATGCTCCTGGACGAAATCGCAATTTGGCAGATTACCGGCGGGAATTGCACCACCGTTGGAAAACACTATCTTGGGCGTGCGCACAAAAAGATGCCGATTGGCATACAAGATGTTGCAGACTTCTTGCTCCAAACAATGGATCACATCGTAAGCCCCCTCCATCAGAGGCCTGAGCGCAGCATAAGCAAACGTCTCGGTCTCCACCCGGATGCGTTCCTGCTCGCGTGCGGCCGACGCCCACTTCGGGGAAACCGCCATTTTGATCTCGCCCAACAACGGAGAATTACGGGGAACATTGTCGATGACGCGCTCCCCGGTCGCAACCTTCCCGCCACCCTTGAACAGAGTGATATCAAGCGAATCTTTGAGCATCTCGAAAAGATCACGGGCGAAAATTTCATGCCCCCGATCGACATGACCAAGCCCGGAGCAAAGAAGTGCGATTTTCATTCAGTATTTATGCATACATTAATAACTCTTTGATAATAATTTTGACCACCTCTACCCTTCCAATCGGTGGCAACCCAATCATCAGATTAGGTCAAGTACGAAATTCAACCAACCGCGCTACTAACGCGTTTGAGTACACCCAAGAGTAAAAACACTGCCGTAAGGCCCATATTCTAGCCCTTTGGTCGGTTCAGAAAGCGTTTGCCGAGATCGAGAAAATCAGCGAAATATGTCCTGGAAATAGCATGCAATGCGACTATGTAGACCACTACTCCGAACAATACATGCACAGCCAGCAGTAGCACGGGCACATCGAACGCATCGACACTGTAGGAACGAATAGCCAGAATCGCTAACCACATAACCGTAGCAGCAAGCGTTGGGGGCCCAAGGATCACCATCACATGCCTTGTACGCAGCCCGATCAAACCGATCCCAACACGAAAACTGACCAGCGTGTAGAGGGAGGACAGGGCGACTGCCCCTGTCACGGCATTTATCCCATATGGAAGTGCAATAACTATGGCGACTACCGTGATAAACGTACCAACCAAATTGTAACGAAAGGATAATCCAACGCGATCCCTGGAGTTAAACAAGGGTGATGCGATCGCGGTTGATCCACGAATCGCTGCGCTCAAGCCGAACATGCTCAACACGGGAATCATGTCCGACCATTGCGATCCATAAAGCACTGGAACCAACTCACTGGCCACAGCAGATATACCAAAGCCTACCGGCACGATTACCGCCGCAAGCAGTCGCCCACTGTGAATTATGGTGCGCTGCAGACGCTCGAGATCAGCCTGCAAGGCCGAAAATGCCGGAAACAACACCCTCTGTAGCGGCATGGCCAGACGCCCTCTGATTTCGTCGGTCAGTGATCGTGCATTCTGATAATAGCCAAGTGCGCTCGCCCCCAGTTGACGACCAATCAGCAACACGTCCACATTCATGCCTATGTAATAAAGCGTACTGCTTCCAAAATAGCTACTACTGGTGCGCCAGGTCGAAGTTAAATAGGCGCTATGGAAACGAACTCTGGGGATGTACGGAACGGCAACTACTGTTAGCAAGACACCACTTATTACTCCGGTCAACGCCCCGATAACCAGACTCCAGACGCCGTAGCCCTCATATGCGAACGCGATTGCGGCCAACGATCGGCAGAGGATCACCGCAATCTGGATCCAGAACTCAAGTCGGAACCACATCATCCTCGCGATAATCGCGCTATGAACCAATGTAAGCCCACCGAAGAGGAAGCTGAGGCTTAGCACCCTCAGAAGATCGCCAATGATCGCATTGCCGAACAGGCTTTCAGTTACAAACGAGAGCAGGAAGACCACTGTTGTCAAGCCTATACCGACGACCAGGCCCGCCCAAAACAGCGTATCCATTTGAAGCCGGTTGATGACCTTGCGTTGAACCAGAATATTGCCGAACCCGAAGCTACCAAACAGGGCAGCCAGCTCGGTGACAGATGTCGCCATGGCGATGTAGCCAAAATCGGCCGGTGTGAGCAAACGAGCCAGAATGGCCATCGAACCGATGGTCAGCAAGGTGCGCAAGGCAATTCCCATCATGGTAAAACCTGCGCCGCTAACAACGCGGTTCCCAAGATTTCCGGAATGCAGCACGAGCGCCCCGCGAACAACCGAGTAACTACGGCGACGCCAAGCGGAATATTTTTCTTCGTCGGCCATCAGGCTGATTTACCGGCCTTGCCAACTGTTTGTGAGAGCAGAACCCACTGAGCGGCAAGGAAATCAAAAGTGCAAAGGCTCATGGTTACGCTGCGGCAATCGTTTGGAGGTAGATGACAGGGAATTCAGCCCGAATGTCAGATCTGTTCTGTTTAGCTTCGGATTGTGGCTCGAGTATTCGCATGACGAGTAAGGAATATCTCACGGACGCCGCTCAAATTGTTTCTATAATCCATGGAAAGCCACAATATGCGGATAAACCGATAAGTCATGAAATCATGGTCAGCATTCTCCCACAAGCGTTCTATCTCTGAACCCGAGACAGCAATCTGGCGAGACAAAGTCACATACAGTGAAAGGCTGCTCAACGACTTATTGAGTCCTCTTGAAGAGGCCAGCCAGCAACTCGGAAAAGCGCCTATTGAACTCCAACGTACAGTGATCGAACACCTTCACTGGTATTTCACTGTAGACTCCAGAGAGCGGGCACCAACGGTCGTGGTCGATGAATCGATGGCCGTTACGTTCCACGATATCGTCGGTCGGATCATGCGCCATATCGATCTCGACACCATCGCATCTTTTTCTACCGAAATCAGCGCCGAAATAAAGCATGCCCTGCTTTCATACAAATCCATGCGCTGCCATTCGCCCGTCACCATAGATGCCGTCGACCATGATCAACGGCTGGTTCGAATTACCTATTTTCTTCACGGTGACAAGCCGAGCGAGATGTTTCTGCTTGACGGCCGCGAAACAAGACCCGCGTTCGAAAAATATCGGGCCTGCAAGTATTTTCGTCGCATGCTCCTGCGACAGCGAATTGTCTGGCTGCCCATTGCCCAGGAAAATGACATCGAGGTGCAACTCGATGGAAAGCCAGTCACCATCGTAGTCGGTAACACAGATCTTGTTGTAGACCACTCAACCGATTCACCATCCGGACAGGGATTGCTTGTCCAAGCACATTCGGCTTATCCGCCGGGCAGAAGCGGTCGGCAGCCACTTCCATTCAATCTTTCGGGATTTAAGGCCTTTATTTTTCGCTGGCTCGCCTGCCTGCCACCGGTTCGCAAGCGTTTTGAAAAAGCCTGGGTTTTTGTCGACCGCGAAAATGACGCCGACGATAGCGCTGAGCATCTCTACCGTTGGGTCAGGCTCAACCATCCTGAAATCAACGCATGGTTCCTTCTGACAAGAAACTCCCACGATTGGGCGAGGCTCGCCGCCGAGGGTTTCCGCTTGGTGCCACCAGGATTGAAAAGGAAGCTGCTGATATTAAACAGCGACCATATCATTTCCTCGCATACGGAATACAAGGATGGAATGTTCGACAAGGAACGCTATGGCGACTTGATGCGTTGGCGTTATACCTTCCCTCAACATGGCGTGATCAAGGATGACTTGTCGCATTGGCTGAGCAACCAGCCTTTCGATATCTTCGTCACGAGCAGCCCTGACGAACATGCCTCCATTGTTGATGACGACACACCGTATACGTACACCGCACGCGAAATGCGGCGAACCGGGCTACCTCGTCATGACCGCTTGCTCAGGTATGCAGATGACCTTCCACCGTCAGATATACAGGTCTTGCTGGTGATGCCAACCTGGCGTGGCGGACTGGTCGACAGCCGTGCATCGCAAGACCCAAACGAAAACCTCGTCGAGAAATTTGCTGAATCAGAGTACGCCCAATGCTGGGGTGCTTTCCTCAGGCATCCTGAACTGCACAATCTACTAGCAAAGCATGGAAAGAAACTGGTGTTCATGCCGCACGCCAACGCCGTACCCTATATTCAGGCGTTCGCGCTGCCGCCCAGCATTGAGGTTGCGACTGCAGAGAAAACTTCGATTCAGAATCTCTTTGCTCGAAGTGCAGCACTAATCACCGATTACACTTCAGTCGCATTCACCTTTGCTCTGTTGCGACGTACAGTTTTCTACTATCAGTTTGACCGTGAGAGTTTCTATGGTGGAAATCACAACTGGCGCGAAGGCTATTTCAGTTACGAACGAGATGGATTTGGCCCGGTCTCTTTCAAGCAGGATGAATTGCTAAAGCAAATTCGAGGCTTTCTGGAAAACGGGGCACACACGGAACCCGAATTCTTGGCGCGCATGGAGCACGCCATGCCGGACGTAGATGGACACTCGTGCGAAAGACTATTCGAGGAAATCATGAACATTCGAAAGCCATATCTCCATTGATGAAATTCTATTACTGGAAAACGATAACTCCGATCAATACCAATTTCCCCTTAGCGTCCTAATTTTTTCTACATTCCTGTAGCGCCATCAAAGCATCTTGCTACCAACTTGACTCCGGAAATTCGATGAGATCCCAACTGCGCAACTGTTCCGCCAGACATGCATTAGCAATAATCATTGTCGTCTCACCCATTGGTGCCTTTGCAGGTGAAGTCGACTGTGGATCGCTGAAAAACCATTTCGGACCGTTCGACTACCGCTCTGCCTCGCCCGAGCAGCGGCGACTGGTTGAAGGAACCCATTTCACGCCAAAAGTTGAAAGCCTCGCGGGAGGAAACACGACAATTTCTGCCGGTGGTGACATGGGGTACACCCTGAACGTGTTCCCGAACCACCATCGCGCACTGATGGCCCTGATCAAGCTTTCGGAAAAAGAAAAGACGGACAAACCACGGGACATGGGGTACACGGTAGCCTGCCGATTCGAACGTGCCGAGCGCTTCCGTCCCGATGACGCAACGGTCAAAATGCTGCACGGCATCTACCTGATGCGCAAGGGTAAGATGCAAGCTGCAGCCGATAAACTGGAGGAAGCCAATTCACTCGCCGGTGAAAATGCCAACATTTTTTACAATCTGGGCTTGGCCTATTTCGACCTCAAACAATACGACAAGGCGTTGACCAGCGCGCATGCAGCATATGAACTTGGCTTCCCATTGCCAGGTCTGCGCGACAAGTTGAAGCGAGCCGGAAAATGGTCCGATGCGCCCCCTGTTGCGGTCAACCAGCCAAAACCTCCCGAAAATCCCGCCACGAGAGACGGTGCTGTGAATAATCCACCGTCGTCACCCGCAATGCCGAGCCCCGGGCCAGACATTACGAAGTCAAGCCCCGCGAACTGAAAAGCCAGGCGATTTAGCTTGTAGCCACTGCTCGAGCATCATCGCAATCCAGATCATTTCCCCATAGTACCCAGGGTGCTCGAAAACAAGTTTGCGCAGTAGCACTTCAGCAAAATCCTGACGTAGCACCTTGCGCTCGGCGAGCCCGTGTACCGATTCAGTGGCCAATCTACGCAACGACTCATTGCGTGTCAGCCACACTCCGAAGGGAAGCCCGAATCCCTGCTTCTTCTTCACTAGAATCTCATCCGGCAGAAAGCCGCGCAAAGCCTCCTTGAAGAACCAGCGCAGCTTGAGGCCCTTTAATTTGTAGTCGATTGGCAAACGCAGGGAGAAGTTGAACAGGTCATCATCGAGCATTGGAAAACCCACTTCAAGACCCGCCAAGCGAGTTGTGCCACAGACTTTTGGTAAGTCACTTTCGGCCAAGGTATAGCGCCAATCGAATGCCAACTCGCGATTGGTATTGTTGTTTGCTTGAGCGCCAGCCCAGACGGTTCGCTGATGCTGTAACGGGGAGAAAATATCGACTTGCGCCAAGAAACTGGCGGTCAAAGTCTGCTCAACCCCCAGTCTGGTAATCAGGTTGTACATCTGCAGGCGGTCTGGCATGGGAACGCTGGCTTGCTCTACGTAGCTGGAAGCCTTACGGAGAATTGGCAGGCTTCCGGCAAGATTGCTGCCTAATAGAGGCTCCAAGACGCCTCTACCGATAATGCTCGGGATATATTGATACCAGTCGAAAACACGTTGCTTGGCGTAGCGTGAATTTCCGCCAAAAAGTTCGTCGCCACCATCACCTGCCAAGATGCGTGTGACTCCGTCATCCTTGGCCATGAGCGCGCAGTAATAGGCAGGCAATGCGGATGAATTGCCAAACGGTTGATCATATGAAGCTGCAACCTTGGCGATGTTCCTGACCAAATCCTCCGGCGTTACGTAGTACTCGTGATGCTTCGTATTGAATTGCTTTGCAGCCATGCGTGCAAAGGCCATTTCGTCGTAGCCTTCTGCTTCGAATCCTATGGAATATGTTGCGGCTGGCTTTTCGAGTACTTGACCGATCATGCCGGCTACCGTGGAACTGTCGGTACCGCCGCTAAGGAAGCATCCTGCCTTGCCGCCATCCAATTGCCGTGCCACAGCACTCTTCAACAGAGCCCTGAATTCATCGCGCAACACTTCAAAGGATACTTTTCCAGGTTCGGAAAATGTCGGGATCCAATAGGGCGCCACAGTAAGCTGCCCTTGTTTATACAGGACATAATGGCCGGGAGGAACACGAAAGATCCCTTTGAAGATTGTTCGCGGCGAAGGAATCGCGTGAAAATAAAAATAATCAAAGATGGCCTGGTTATCGATTTCCGTGGAACTATCGGCCAATTGATCAGCCCGTTCGGCAAATAAAAGCCGGCCACCAACGGTCCGATAGCACAGGGTGCGCGTTGCAAATCTGTCGACTGCCATGAACACGCCGTCATCAGCTGTTTGCACTGCCACAGCGAAATCGCCGGCAACCGAATTGGGGGCATTGGTCTTATGGCGCTCGAAACCTTTTTTCCATGCCGCCAACACTCCTTCTGCCGCCGCAAGTTGCTGGAGATCTGCGTCAAGAAATCGCGGTTTTCCGAGTACCAGACTGGATTGACTTAATTCCATAGAAAAATTTCCAAAGTTGACTTACTGGAAGTGTTCGCAAGGCGAGGCATGATGCTCATGCCCTTTTGTCCTGGTGCCCGCGATATCGCCGTTGCGCGACCACGGACATGTAGTGTTTCCAGAATGGATAGTGCAGCATTGCAACAAGAGCAATGTAAGTACTGAAAACCACAGCGAAACGGAACCACAATTGAGAGCCGACAATGTAGTTGTTACGGTTAGGACTTAGCAGAAATTGCCATGCGGAAAAGACTTTCCCATATTTGATTATCATGGGTTCCGATCCAAACCAAAAGCAAGCGACACTGCAAATTGCTGCCACAACAATCACGACAACCAATCCAGAAAAATGCTTGCGGCGCGCCAGCAGAAATGCCAACAAAGTAGCCGACAGGGATGCCAGAAATATTCCAGCAGCCAGTACCATGGCATAGGCAAACTCTCCACTGCCGCGCATCAACTCGGTCAGGTTGTCGGTGGCCGCTTGACTGACGATGACTGCATGCAGCGGCCAGGCGAGAAGGAGTATCCAGAGCCACCAAATCGCCGGCAGTCCCTTTTGACCTGTCTTGCCAAGACTCGCTGTCAATATAATGGCACCCAGCATGGGCAAGGCGATTGCACTGTGCAAAGCCACATATCGGCCTATCAATTCCAGTTCCCATATCCAGCCGAGGACTGGGCTTCCAACAATGTCGTGAATACTCTCTATTGGCACGCTAAGCCGCAATAACGTCCAGGCAACCAGGGCGTGTACCAAGAGCCATAGAGGCAGAAAGTAGAGCGCTCGCGAGGCTGGCTCGAACTGCCGGAAAACAAGAAAATGGCCGTTGATCATCCACAGGAGAGTTACGCTGATGCCGGCAATCGAAAAAAGTCCGGAAAGTCCCGGCGCCACCAGTTCTTTGATGTTGTAGGGAATCCCAGGCAGTTTGATCAGTACAAGCAGCGTTATCGAAATAACCGCTAGCGCAACAATCTGGGAATACCTGATCGATACACGGGATAAATTGGTGCTATCGATCGAACGCACCATCCTGTTTTCAGGGGTAACCATGAGTGGTTTTGTCGATTTCAACGACTGCCAAGAAACATTACCGAAAGCTTTGGTCAACCGTAGCCCGAGCCAGCCACCAATGAAGAAAAGTAAAATGTCCGTGGTATCGGCAACTTTTCCGGGTAGGAACAGCTGGCCAAATTCTATGATCGACGCTACCAGCAATAGCAGAGGCCAGTCGACGCGCTTTGAGCCTTTCGATTTGCTGGCCGCGAGGCCAAGTATCAAACCACCAGGAACAAACAAGGCAATCTTGCGGATAATTTCGTTAATTGCACGAAATTCAGTTCCCTGATAGAGAGACAGAAACGGCATTCTCGTCAGCATCTCCCGCACGTTTTGGATCAACCCATATTCAACTGAGAAATCAAAGGGAAACCAGAAAACCGCAATCATGGTGAGCGCCCAGGCAAGCCAGGCGCGATACCAAAAAGCCGATGAGCAAGCAGAGATGAAGTTGAGCAGCTTTTCGTCACGACTTGCCAAATAGCCCCCCAATCCTCCACCCAAGGCAGCCAGCAAGGGATCAGTGATATCTGTGACGCGCGAGTAGATAAACAACTGTGCAAATTCGATTGCCATCGCCAAAGCGCCAACATAAATCGCTGTCCGGATAGGTGATGATCGGCGCTCCATTGCAAGGAGCAGGCCAACGGGAATCCAAATCAGCACATCCGTACCCAGTTCATACAGGATTTCTGCCGAACCACCTTTCAGGCCACTGAATGGAACCAGAATCAGGCGCCCCTCGATCCATTTGTGATAGATATCGACAACGCTCACTGTCAGGTCGAGTGGCAAGATGCTGAACAAAAAAACTACGAGAAGATACAGATGCAGAAACTTGACCAGGCCACTTCTTCCCTGCTCTGCACGCCACAAAGTATCAAGCCATTGGCCAACCAATTCCCCCCAGCGCAACTGAGCCGTTGCACCGATCAACCCACCTAGGCTCAGCGCCAAAATATCTTTTTGCGAAACGGTGCGCGGAGGGAAATAGATTTGTGTGAACTCAAGGAAAAAAGCCAGAACAATACCAACAACGCTTGCCAGGAAAACCGAGAGAAGCTTCCCGTTATTTGGCAGATTGAGTTTGATCAAGTGTCCAAGCAGGAATGTGAAAGGAATGAGCAAAATGATGTTGGTTGCCCAATCCGTTGCCGAGTCGATTGCCTGGTCGGCAAATGGCAAAGCTGAGAAGTGCTGAAAAGCATCCCCCAAAGACAAAGGAGAAAAATTCAATGGCACCCAACTACCATAGACGACAAAAAGCGAATAGATAATTACCAATTTCACGATCGGTGAAGTTGGTAAATCCTTGCGCACCGTCTTGGAGGAATGAAGTGTTAATGGCAATTTAGCTGTCGAACTGGAAACATCGACTACGATTTGTTCTCTATTGATTCTTCTACATCGGAATTTTTCTCAACCTCTATACGACGGCCCTGCAACTGTTTTAGCCATGCCCATCGATAAGCGGTTGCATGATAGATAGTTCGGTTTGTGGTCGTCCAACGCGTATGCCATTCCATGACCTTGCCAAAAAATTCGATGCGCCGGAATTTCTGCTCCTCAAAGAGTAGCTGGAACTGTTGATGCCGCATCAACGTGGATGGTGACACCGACTTGTAGGACTCATCGTAGGCGGTTTTGAGGATGACCAGCACCGTGTCGTCGTGGATGCACAGATCCATTGCCACCACCTTGTCGCCAAACCGATAGCGATAGATGCGCCCTCGCCCTTGGGCACAATAACTCTCCAGCATCGCCCGGTAGAAGCGGCCCTGCGCATTATCCGGCGCGATGGCGGTGCCGTCAGCCCCTTTCCAGCCGGCGCCTTCGAGCATCCCGTAGTCGGCGATGGCAGCAGCCACCTGTTCCGGTACGGTAATGCATTCGAAGTGGGTCTCCATGCCTTCGGCCTGCAGCTTGTTGCGCTGCTTGCGCGTGTTCTGCTTGAGATTCTTGCCGCGCGCCTCCCAATAATCGTCGAAACCGCCCTCGACATCGACCCAAGCAGTAGCAATGTAATCTTGGGTGCGTAGCGTCGCGCAATCGTCCGGCCGCTGCTGCTGGCGAGGGTCGATCTGACTAACCCCGAGCGCTAGCGTCGCGCCGGGCAACTGCCTTAACAAGCTGCCGGCGGCTACGAGCAGATCGATTTGACCATCGCTGACCCAGGCACCAAGCGGCAGTTGAGAGGGCTGAAAGGTCTGCCAAGCACCTATGCGCCCCCGCTGCATGATCGCAGCGGCGCGCAGGCGACCATTATCCTGCAGCAGGCACAGCTGCTCACGGCCTGTACCAAACACCTCAAGCAGCGGCAGCAAAAAGGCAGATTCGAGGAAAGGCGTGCCCGGCCGACCGCAGACAAGTGCATCCCAATGGGAGGTATGTTCGGTAAATTTATCTATTGGCAGGATGATCCAGGCCATGGTTTGCTCTGATTGGGCATTGCGGAAATGCGGCTGATCGTTACGGACATAATCGGGAGAGCGGAATACAGTGGCCAACGCAACCCCGGCACGCGACAGCTTCCTGCTAATCTGCCGGCCGGTTACTTTGGCCATGCGTCCAGCCACTTCCTTGAACATCAAGACGCAACCGACGACCGTGCCCGGGTTGAAGGCGACAATGCCCCAGCGCTCGCGGCGGTGACTCATCCATATCTTTTTGTAATCGTCATCGCCGACCATGAAGTCGACTTCGCCGACCCGATCCTCCTCGATGACATGGCGCATCAGGTAGCTGGTAAGCACTGTACCAGGCGACAGAGCGGCATAGGCATGGTGGTAGGCCACCTTATAGATACTGGCTTTACCCTTGCCACTAATCCATAGTTGGGCGGCAATCGGTCGCCCCTGAAGGCGGGCTATGCCGAGGCGAAGCATGCCACGGGCCGCCAGCAGGCGGATCAGCGAGGGCACGAAATCCGGATAGGGTTCTGGCTTCTTCCAACTAGCCGAATACACCTCCTGGAACGCGGCGATCGCATCTTCCAGACCTTCCGCCCCGCTTACCAACTCCAGCGTGCCACCCTCGGCGGCAAACTCGCGGTTTCGCCGCTTGATGTTGCTACGCAGATTGGCACTGCGTTTACGTAAATAGTCGTCCCAGCCTCCGTCGACGCGCAGGTACCAATTCCCGAAGCAAAAGAAGGTCAGCGGAATCCAGCCAATGTCGCGTAATGCATTAAGCAGCGCAGCATAGCCCGTCGACTCGGGATCCATCGGCGCGAAGCGCATCATGTGAGTGCCTCGCATCTCCCGCGTTGCTGCCGACAATAGATGGCGCAACACCAGCGGGTCGCTATCGTCGCTCATCAGGGGAGCGTACAACGATGTGTAGTAGTTGCTTAGCGACTCCAGCGTGCGAACACCGCCCTTCCGCGCCAGCCGCAATGGCAGGATGGCCGTTGTTCGTCCGCGATCGGCGAGATAGTAGTAGCGAACGTTCGGATCGTCAGGATAGACCTGCCGCTGCAGCAAACCGAACCAGTCGAGCGAATCCTCGATGCTGGCATAAGGTGCGAAATCGCCGGGTGCCAGCGCGTCGGCGACCAGTGTTTCGGTGCTGATGGAGGTATGCACCTCGATAACCGGCGCCGGGTCTTCGTCAGCAACCGAATCGGATCGCGCGATGCGCACCAGTCCTCGCCGCATGGCCTTGAGCAACGAATAGGCGACAACAGCACCGTCACCTCGAAACAAATGCACGTTGTGGATAGTGCTGCTGAAAGTGGCCCACTCGGCTTGGTCGCGCGTGGCGTTGGTGTAAAACTCGACGGTTCTGGCGGGATCCCCGGTCAGTTTCTGCTCCAGTATCTGGTAAAGGAGCATCCGACTGGGCGCGAAACGAGCCAGTGTTTCGTCAAAGGTGGTCTTAAGGATAACCACCATGCGGGCATTACCTATCAGCAGACGCGACGCGGCCAGTTGCCCGCCAATTGAAAGCTCGCAGACTTCAGCTTGACCGGTGGTGGCAAAATTATCCAGCACCTTGGCGTAGAAACGGCCTTGGGTGTTGTCAATCGAAATAGCCGTGCCAGCAGCAGCTTTCCAGCCGGCGCTTTCAAGTTCGCCGAAGCGACGTACACTCTCGGCCATGGCATCCGGAGCGACGAGACTTGCAAGCGTTGTTCCCCCTTTTTCTCGCTCCACGCGGTTGGCGTATCGGCGAATGTTGCTGCGCAGATTGCTCGGACGTTGCCGCCAATACGCTGCGAAACCGAGTTGGGGTTCGATGCCGATCGTTCGGGCGTGGTTCGTCACGATAACGTCGCCACGTGCACAGGAAAACGCTGGGGCAAAGCGCGGGTCGACAGCGTGAAGCTCGATGCTCCAGGCGAAACCTGGCAATGCTCGCATCAACTCGGCCACTAGCCCGAAATCGGCAATCAGCAGCGGCGTAATCTGCGCCTGCGCCGGCCTGAAGTTCGCCCAGCGCCCCGCCCCGCGTGGCTGCAGGATCAGCGCCGCGCGAACGATGTCATGTTGGCGGTACAGGCACAGTTGCTCCTGGCCGCTTGCGAAATACTCAAGCAGTGGCCCGACGAAACGGCTGTCGAAATAAGGGTGACTGGCGTACAACTCAGCGTTCAAGCGATCCCAGTCGACAGCATGCTGCGCGAAGGCTGTTGGTGCCGGATGGAATTCCCAGCTCATCTGCCGCTCCCGCTGACCGGCCGGCAAAGTACCTTGGTGACGGCGGCCAGCAACCAGTTCATCTCGTCGTCACTCAGCGACTGATGACATGGAAGATGCAGCAAATGCAGCCGGTAGTCCGCCGCCACCGGGCAGCCGGAAACCGCCATTTCGTCCCAGCGCCAGACCGGTACGGCAAGCTGCTTGAGCCAATGGAAATGCGGCATCGGGTGCTCGATGTAGAGCGGAAACATGTAGGGCACAACATGTTCCGACAACTCCGGATACAGCGGGTGGCAGCCCGGTAACTCGGCCACCGCCTGCAGCCAGCGCCGGTAGTTAGCTTGGCGCCGCTGGATCACATTGTTCAGGGACGAATGTGCAATCAGCCAGCGCGAACCGCGCAACGCCGCTCGATGCTCGGCTTTCTCCTCATATTGCAGCGACTGCGCCGGCCGCTGTTGCTGTCGATCCTCCCCGGGTGCGGGCATCTCTCTGGCAAGCTCCGCGAGCTGACCGTCGAGCGCTGCGATGTCGGCCGGGCCGACTCGTGGCCTGCGCATTGCGTCAAGGCACTGTTTCATGCTGCGCAACTCGTCGAGCCAACTCGCGGCGTGCATGGTGCCGCCGGCCATTGCCGCAACCTCCGGCGTATATAGCCAACCGCCATCAGTGCTCGGAAAAAACTTGTACGGACTCGATGCCACGAACCTGCCAACTCGCCCAGCCCCTTTGGCCCGATAGCGCTCTGAATAGAGTGTATGGGAGCAATCTTCGACAAGAACAATGCCGCGTGTATCACACCAACTTTTCAACCACGAGAAATCGCGAACAAACCCGAAAAAATGCGTTGCCAGCAATGCTTTGATTGGCTTGACAGCACGCTCTATCAACCTGTCAAGAGCTTGGCGATCGGGAGTCAGATCGGCATTCAACGGATAGAGAAGAACATCCGCACCGACCGCCAGTGCAGGGTCGAGCATGGTCACACAATGGTAGGCAGGCGCCAACAGAGCTCCCCCGCTATCGAGTCCGGCGCGCCGATAGGCTTCGCCCAGTGCATAGCGGCCATGGGTGAAATACTCTCCCTTCCCGGCCGAGGAAACGACATTTCGAAGCAACTCGTCGTCATCGCTCGTGGCTCGCTCAAAATCTTGAGGCAGAACTGATACACGCGGTCTTGGAAAGCGACACGAAGCGGGATCAAAAACCTGATAGTCGAGGGACACGTTCTAGGCTCCAGGCTTCAGGGCGCTATCGACTTCTGCAACCAAGCCAGCGTTTCAGCCTCGACACCCTGCCGCCATTCACGCGACGAGAAGGTGTGATCCGCAGCAAGCGAGTCGAAACGTGTCAAACGCGGCCCAGACAGCGCCCGCTGGGCTGGTTCGCTACTCTGGCACGCTTGCAGGAACTCCTTGCCAGTGTAGTCGTTACCACTGAGGATCAGCAGCAATGGCCCGGGAAACGCTTCAAGCGCCTGCATCATCCGCTGCTGGAAAGGCAAAGGCAGTTTCTTGTTATTGCCTGCTGAAGCAGGCCTGGTACGCATCAGACTACTGCCGAAGCCACGCAGTGCCCGCCCTATACCCAATTTGCCACTCAACAGCTTGTGCCAGAATTCGATCTGCAAGAGTCGCTGACCGTAGTAGTGCTTGATGTGCGTTTTTGCCAATGTAGCTTCTGAGCGCGCCCATGGATTGAGCAACACCATGCCGCTCACGCGTTCATCCTTAGTGGCATCCCAATATAACAAGCTGGCCGACGCCGCATCGCACAGGCCCCAGAGCACAATACGTTCGACCCATGGGCACCTGGCCTGCAAAGCGTCAATCGCCGCCGCGATGTCGTCATTCGCGGATTCAAAACCACGCAACTCCCCCGCGCTGTCCCCCATGCCACGATAGTCAAATCGCATAGCGGAGTACCCTGCTTCGGCCAGTGTTCGAGACAGCAGCAAAAACTGACGATGACTACCAACACGGTACTGGGGGCCGCCAACCACCAAAAGAATCCCGGTCGCCCCGGGATGATCCGGCAGAGCGACGATGCCAAGCAACTGCTCTCCAGCACAGGGAAATGCGAAGGCCTGTTCGACAAAGCTCATCGAAATGATTCCAGTGCTGCAATTGTTGCCCCAATCAACTCCGGCGCATCCTCGATTTCGCTGGTCTGCCAAAACCCGGGGCCTCTCACAACACTGGCATCTATCTCAAACCCGCCCGCATGCCACTGCTCAAAACAGCTTTGTGATGCCGGAGAAAGTGCCGGATCCTCACGCAGGGAAAGCTCAAGCCAGCAGACTCTACCAGGCCGGGCCAGTGGCGGTTTCAGCTCAGCCGCGTCCAATCCATGCACAAGGCCAGGCGACACGGAATAGCCAGCAATCTCTACAGCCTGACCGGCCGCAATTCTTTTTTTTAGATCTTCTCCAACAATCTTGCCGTTCCCGGCACCCAATTGTCCTGCCATCTTGAGCCGCATAAACTGTTGCCAATGCTGTTTACCGGAAACAACGGGCTGCCAGAAAATGAAATTTGCCTGTTCCGGCAGGTCGACCGCAACCGAGGCAGCCAACAGGCACCCGGCACGCAATCCCCACAAGATCAGTGGTGCCTGACTTCTGGTGCGTAACCAGCGATAAGCCAGCAAGACATCTTCTCGCCAGGCCGACCAGGACGCATCGGCAAAGTCACCGCTACTGTCCCCGCAACCCAGCAGATCCATCTGCAAGACATGGTAACCCGCAGCGGCCATGGCGCGAGCCTGTAGCGCCACCATGCGGCGCGACTTGTTCATCTCCTCGGCAAACGGATGCAGATAAAGGATTACTCCCCGCTCCCTATCGTTTCCGGCCGGGTAGTGAATACAAAACCTGTACCCAGCGTCAGCCGAAAGGAAGAAGGGGCGCACCACTAATGATCCGTTAACCTAGGCGCCAAGCTTTTGTTCGACAAAGTCGACCAGCGAACCAACAGTCGCAAATGTTGCCCCGTCAACCTCGTCGTCATCCACAGAAAACCCGAAACGATCTTCAAGCGAAGTCAAAAGCGCTACGACCGCCATGGAATCGAGTTCTGGCATGGCGCCGAGTAACGGTGTACTTGAGCTAAAGCCGGAAGAACGGCCTTTGAGACTGAGAACTTCGTCCAGTATGGACAGGACTTCTTTTTGGGTAGTCAAACTGTTACTCCCGAGTCGTCATTTAAGGTCGGAGCATTATAGTTGGAGATCGCCAGCATGACCGTGAGATAACACACATCGTCGCGAATGACGCTCGTGCTAGGATTTGCAATCGCCTCAATTGGTACACGCTTCCGAATGACCCAAGCCAAGCTCTCTGATTCGCGTCTGGCCACTTACCGGAATTGGCAGCGCATGGCGACTGCACAAACTGGCAAGAGCGCTCTGCAGCAGTGCCGTGAAATCCTTGCTCTCAAGAAATTAGGCGGGCAATGTGGCATCAGCGACTATTACTGGTACAGACTTTACGATTCAGACTATTTGCATGGGCGGGGAGCCAAAGATTTTCTTGGGTGGCGCTTGCAAGCGGAACTAAGCCTTGCACTGAACCCCCGCAACGTAGTTCTACCAGCCTGGGACAAGACTGTTTTCATGGCGCTGGCAGACTCGGTCGGACTACCGGTTGTTCCCACCATAGCAACCTACAAGGCCAGTTCCCGCCTGCCCGCTGTGCTCGGCATGCATCTGCGAACCACTACAGAAACCGCCGCCTTCCTTCGTGACCCCAGTGTATTTCCGCTATTCGGCAAACCGTCCTATTCCCAGCAAGGCTATGGAAGCGCCTATCTGGTGCGTTATGACAAGGACAGCGACAGCCTGATCCTTCTTGACGGCGAAACCATCCCCGTCGAACGGTTTCTGAAGCGGCTTGAGTGCCCTGTTGATAAACGCTATCACCGCCCCGAGTGCGGCTATCTGTTTCAGAAACCGTTGCGACTCGCGGAGCCAATCGAACGGCTTACCAAGTGGAATGCCATCTGTGGCGCCAGGGTCGTTTGCCTGAACGGCCCAGAGGGATCCACGCCGATTCGCGCCATCTGGAAGATTACCGTTCCCCCCAACCATGTCGACAACTTCAGTCTGGGAAAGTATGGCAACTTGCTGGCAGATATCGATCCAGCCACTGGCGCAATCAGCCGCGTTCTCGGCGGCCTTTGGCCGGAAACTCAACTGCTGGGCGAGCACCCCGTCTCGGGCGAAGCGTTCCAAGGCTTTCGTCTTCCGGATTGGCAGTTGGTTCTTGACGCCTGCCGTGCGCTCGGCGAACTCATTCCGATGATGCGGATCCAGCATATCGATTTCGCTTTCACGGACGAAGGCTTCAAAGTCCTGGAAATTAACGATATCGGTGGAACCGAGATTGCCCAACTTCATGGCCATGGCCTTCTGCCGGAAAGAATGCGTAGCTTTCTCAAGCAATTTGGCAATCGAACGAGTTATCCATGGATAGATACCATTTAGGCAAAAGGTTCAACCCATGAAGCCTGGCTATCTTGGACAAGCTCTCCAACGTAAATGGAGAGCAATTAGTCGCGCGATTGAATGGCGGGTTCGTGCCAGGGTCGGCGACGAGCGTTTGGACGCTGGTATTTTCCACCTAGGTTTGAAATTCAGGCCTTACCTTGATAACACGCTTTTTTTTGGGATCGCTGGCAGTGTAGGCAAGACGACGACCAAAGACCTTCTCGTCAGCATTCTGAACGTTCGAGGAAAGGCCATAGGCAATCCGCTGTCGCTCAACGCGGCGCCTGAAGTTGCCAAAACAATTCTCAGGACACGTCCTTGGCACCAATACTGTGTCGCTGAACTTGGTGAGACATCGCCAGGTTCGCTGGACAATCAACTGACAGTACTAAAGCCTTTAATTGGGATCATCACAGTCGTTGGCAACGATCATCTGAGCGCCTTCGGATCACGCCCGGCCATCGCTTGTGAATTCGCCAAACTCGTACAAGCCATCCCGGCTCATGGAACGGTCGCGCTCAACCTTGATGATGAACTGGTTTCGGGCTTGCGCGAGGACGCACGCGGTCGGATTATTACCTATGGCACTAGAGCAGGCGCCGATCTGCGCGCCACCGATATAGTTTCGACATGTCCTGATCCACTGCAATTCACGGCAAACTTCAATGGAGAATCGCTCCAGATTCGAACCCAACTTCTCGGCACACAACTGCTGACGTCGACCCTTGCCGCCATCGCTGGAGGACTCGCGGCAGGACTTACACTAACCGAATGTGCAACCGGCATTAGTCGAGTACCCCCCGCCGAAGGCCGTATGCAACCGGTTCAGGTGCATGGAGGCATCACTTTCATCCGCGATGACTTCAAGGCACCCGCCTGGACTATCCGCCCTCTTCTCGATCAACTTCGCGACGCCAGCGCCCGTCGAAAAATATTTGTGCTTGGCACGATTTCGGATTGTCAGCAGAAAGAAGAAGAAATCAAACGACTGGCAAAAGAGGCTTTAGAAGTCGCAGATATCGCAGTTTTTACTGGCCGTTATGCCTCTGCAGCGCTCAAAGCTCACAAGCAAGGAACCGAGTCAAGGCTGTATGCATTTGGTCGAACCCTTCAGGTGTCAGATTTTTTACAATCTATCCAGCAGGATGGCGATCTGATCATTGTCAAGGGAAACGAAAAGAAAGACCACCTGAGCCGGATCTCGCTCGCGCGATCGAAAACCGTCAATTGCTGGCTCGATGACTGCGGGCGCGACATGTTCTGCTCGGAATGCAGCCACCTTCAATCGTACCGTGGCCCGCCAGGCTTGATCCACCCAGTAGCTAGCGAGTCAAGTTCTTCTGCCTCCCTGCCCGTCGTTGCTTCTGCTGATCAGATCATCATCGGACTCGGCAATCCCGGATCCGAATTTTCTGGAACACCGCACAACGTAGGTTATGAAACGATGGACGTGTATTGTTCATCTATCGAAAGTAAGTGGAAAGAATATTCCACGGCCTGGATCGCCGAAGGAACGGCCGAAGGCTGCAAGCTTTGGCTCATCAAGGTGAATGCGCCCATGAATCTGACGGGGCCGGCTCTCAAGAAGCTATCCGAAGCCATGAACTTCAGTGTGCCCCAATGCATCCTCGTGTTTGACGATATCGATCTTCCCATCGGCAAGATGCGAACCCGAATGAATGGCAGTTCCGGTGGTCATCGTGGCGTGGCATCAATTCTCGAAACCTTCCAGAACGATCAGTTCAGGCGTGTCAAGATCGGGGTAAAGCATTCCTCATTGAGCCAATCAAGCGCATCGGCTGTCCTGAATCGCTTCGACGAAACTGAAGATGCGAAAATTCGATCCTCACTCCTTGAAGCCACGAAACGTTTATCTGAGTTAGTCGCAAGATCGTGATGCCATGAGGGCTTTGATGCCATCCGTCACGAACGCTTTTCCCCCCAAGTATTGAGGAACCCCCAAATCCGCTTCGGTATTTAACTCCATGAGCACCGGTCCTTTTTTCGAGAATGCGATGTCCCAATGCTGCAATCTCAAGCCCGGGAAAAGTTCCGCAGCGTTGCAACATAATGACAACGCATTGCACCAGTCCGGCAACTGCGCTCCGGAAAGCTGTGAATGAGTATCCGGATGCTCACGACATTCTTTTCCAGTTGGCCACAAACCAGTGATGAGACGCCCGACGATTCCTGTTTCTACGTCAATCCAAGCCAGGAGATTTCCGCTCTCTCCCATGCAAAAATTATCCGTGATGTTTTTTTCCCGGCCGATCTTCCAGAATGCAAGGACAACTTCAGGCGGACTATCGCTCCCAAGTGCGACAATTACCCGAACACAACTGACTGTCGAACCAACCATTGCCGCAACGTCAGGATGCTGAACAAGACGCTCTTGGAACAGCATCCCGCCAAATTTCTCGTTGAGACACACATCCAACAATTCGTCCAAACTGACTGCCTGTCCCCTGGCATCCAAATAACCGTTCCCATCTTTAAGGGAACTTTGCAAACAAAACGTTCCACGCCCGTAGGTGCCGTGAATTGGCTTAGCGAACACCGGAAAAGTCAGTGCCGAGCACAGATAAGAACTTAACGCCTCCTTTGTTCTCAGAAGAAGCTCATTCGAAATTCTCCTGCCAGAAGGAGAGAACGTGGCAATCGTTTCAGGAACAGGAAAGCCGTAATGCGCCAATAGTGCATAGTTGAGCACCTTGTCATTGGCGGTAGCTCGCCAATAATCCTCGTTGAGACGTCGATCTAGCAACGCACTACCTTGCCACCCCACGCAACGCGCTTTCGCCGAGCCTGGAAAACACTTATCGTCGAACACACCAAGTTCGTAGTATTCCTCTATGCCGAGTCGGTGTTTTCCTCGGGAAAGCCGGATAATTTCCAGAAACTGCCGCAGTTTCGACTTTCCAGTCTGCCTTGTCACCAGATCAGCATATGTATTCAGCTTTCCAAACTTGCTCATAAATTATTTGCCTTGCCTCCCGAAATCCACGCCCCCCCTTGCGAGGTAACGATTCATGAAAGACGATACACTATCCTCAGTAATCAGGGGGGCCGAATGGGCACATTAGTAGCACCCCGTTCATTGCTCTTTTTTCTGGGTTCCATTCCGGCAACACAACACTTTTGAAGCCACGAAATTCCCGCATGTCCAACACAACCCTGCTTTACGAACTGATCGCCAATTCCGCCAACAATTTCCCAGACAGAACGGCATTGTCATATGGCGGCCGATCGATTCCTTATGGTGAATTGCTCGATCAGGTAATGCGCTTCTCCTCGGGACTAATGCAATTAGCCATTCAGCGTGGCGAGCGCGTTGCAATTTACCTTGAAAAGCGTTTCGAAACGGTGATTGCGAGTTTCGGCGCCCCGGCGGCCGGGTGTGTATTTGTACCTCTAAATCCCCTATTAAAAGCCGAGCAGGTTGGCTACATACTAAGGGACTGCAATGTCCGCGTTCTCATCACCTCGAGTGAGCGCCTGGCATTGCTGCAAGAATCACTCGCAACTTGCCCAGACTTGCGACATATAGTGGTTCTGGACTCAAGCGAACCGATTCCGAATGCTGATGGCTTGGCGCTCTGCCGCTGGAGCGAGCTACTCGCTATGTCACCAAGGCCCGGTCACCGGGTCATCGATACAGATGTCGCCAGTATTCTCTACACTTCAGGCAGCACCGGGAAACCCAAGGGGGTCGTGCTATCGCACCGGAACATGGTCGCTGGCGCCAAGAGCGTCGCCTCATATCTTGAGAACGAAGCCGGAGACACACTGCTTGCCGCCCTACCCTTGTCCTTTGATGCAGGATTCAGTCAGTTGACGACAGCCTTTCATGTCGGAGCGCGTGTCGTGCTACTCAATTACCTTATGCCGCGCGATGTGCTGAAGGTGATCGAGAGGGAGAAGGTGACCGGGCTGACCGCTGTTCCACCGCTCTACATTCAGCTGACCCAACTGAACTGGCCTGAGTCGATCACTGAGCACCTGCGCTACTTCGCAAACACTGGCGGCCGCATGCCGCGTGAGACACTGGACGCCTTGCGCCGGCATCTGCCGAAAACGAAACCCTATCTGATGTATGGTCTGACAGAAGCGTTCCGCTCGACATTTTTGCCCCCGGAGGAGGTCGACCGCAGGCCGGACTCGATCGGCAAGGCAATTCCGAATGCCGAAATACTTGTCCTGCGCGAAGATGGCACTCACTGTGCCCCCGAGGAACCTGGCGAGTTGGTACATCGTGGCGCCCTGGTCGGCATGGGTTATTGGAACGATCCCGAAAAAACTGCCGAACGCTACAAGCCATTGCCATCCAATGCACCTGGTCGCGAAGCCGGACTCATTCTGCCCGAGATCGCAGTCTTCTCAGGCGACACGGTGCGCATGGATGACGACGGCTTTCTCTATTTCATTGGCCGTCGTGACGAAATGATGAAGACTTCGGGCTACCGGGTCAGTCCCACCGAGGTCGAGGAAATCCTTTATGCGACCAAGCTGGTCGGCGAATGTATCGCTTTTGGCGTGGATCATCACACGCTCGGCCAGTCAATCCAGGTCATAGTCACGCCAACTGCTCACTGCGATGTTGATGCTGCGGCCCTGCTTGCCGAATGTCGCACACGCATGCCGGCCTACATGGTGCCGGCCGGGATCACCGTACGAAGCGAACCATTGCCTCGAAATCCAAATGGCAAAATCGACCGCAAGACACTCGCAGCCGAGTGGATCTCGATGAATGCTGGCTGAGCCATGCCCCTCTAGAGCAACTGAAAATGTCTATTCCTGATCGCCAGATTCCCGTTCACGCCCCGATAACCCGGTTCGCAATTGAAGACAGCCAACTCACGGTTGGTGGAATTCCTCTTCAGCGTCTCGCTGCGCGTGTCGGACAGACGCCGTTCTATGCTTATGACCGGCAGGTGCTGATCAATCGTGTCGCAGAGTTACGCACAGCTCTCCCGAAAGCAGTCAAGCTGCACTATGCAATGAAAGCCAACCCTATGCCGGCACTGGTCGGGGTCATGGCGAATTTGGTCGATGGCATTGATGTCGCGTCTGGTGGAGAACTCAAGGTAGCACTCGACATTGGCGCAAATCCAGCAGAAATCAGCTTCGCCGGCCCAGGCAAACGCCGCGGCGAATTGACTCAGGCAGTGGCTGCTGGTGTGCTGATCAATATTGAATCATTTCGAGAGGTCAGTGAATTGGCCATGATTTCTTCAGAGCTTGGCCTTCCAGCACGGGTGGCGGTGCGTGTAAATCCCGACTTCGAACTCAAGGGCTCCGGCATGAAGATGGGTGGCGGGCCAAAGCAATTTGGCGTCGACGCGGAGCTGGTTCCCAAACTTTTGGATGATATTGGCCAACTCGGTCTGAAATTCGAAGGTTTTCATCTTTTTGCCGGCTCGCAGAACCTGCGCGCCGAATCGATATGCGAAGCCCAGCAGAAATCCTACGAACTGGCATTACGACTAGCTGCTGAAGCTCCATCACCGGTACTTTTCCTCAACCTTGGCGGTGGCTTTGGAATTCCCTATTTTCCCGGCGAAACGTCGCTCGACCTCGCGCCAATCGGGAGCAATCTTGAAGCCTTGGTTAAACGCGCCGCTACCGACATGCCCGATGCACATATCGTCATCGAACTCGGCCGCTACCTGGTAGGCGAAGCAGGAATTTACGTCACCAGCATCGTCGACCGTAAGGTATCGCGCGGTCAAACATTTCTGGTGGCTGATGGCGGTCTGAACCATCATTTGTCAGCATCCGGCAATTTTGGCCAGGTAATACGGAAGAACTATCCGGTTGCCATCGGCAACCGGATGGATTCCGAAATCCTTGAATCGGTCACGGTTGTAGGCCCACTGTGCACACCGCTCGACCTGCTTGCTGATCGTATGGAACTACCCGTCGCCGAGCAAGGCGATCTCGTGGTGATTTTTCAATCCGGCGCCTATGGTGCGAGTGCCAGCCCGCATAATTTTCTCGGACACCCAGCTCCGCTAGAGGTTTTGGTCTAGAACATCTGCATATCACCCACACCATAATTCATTTGACCAAGGAATCATTTCCCCTATTTTTCTGGCGGTTAGCAAGGTGGAGAACGATTTATGGTGTTCGGAGCCAAATCGTACCTGGACGCTCTTCTCCGTTCATACGTTATCTACCTGTTTTAGGATATTATGCCGAGCGCTTTTTTCAAAAAAGCTGACGCTTACACTGGACGATGTGCCAATCACGATTGCGTGGTACCAGTTTCCATCTCTGTTAGTGGCTGAATATTCATGACTGTGAAATAAGCCACGGTGAGCATTTTAGGGTATCAATAGAATCGATCTTGGGATTTCCGAGGCTAGTTACCGAATAGCAAGTCGTCAAACTGGTGAACTTTATTGCTTAACAAGCTGTCGGAATAAGTTCCTCTGTCGAAACAGCAAGCAGAGGGTTGTTTTGAGGGCTGTGCCGATACCTATTGGCACGGGAGGATGTTAATGATTCGTTTGTTTAGCCATTGGTTCCATTGGCGACCGCTGGCCCAAGCACTACTGGATTCCTCTTTCATCATCGTCGGCGTCCTTATCGCCCTCATGTGGAATCGTCACGGGTTGCCGATTGACCACAAACAGGTTGTCCTGTTTGGTCTGATAGTGATCGTGGCCGCCATGTCGCTCAGCACCCTTCTGGGGTTCTATCAGCGAATTCACAAGCGCACCGTTATTGATGCTCGCACTCAGGCATTGTTATCGATCTATTTGTCGTTTCCAATTGCTTATGCCATCTACGTAGTTCTCCCACTGGCACCTGCAAGTCGAGAGCTGGCTCAGCTTTCTGCAATGTCGGCGGCCTTTGGCCTGCTTGTGAGTCGTATCAGCGCCACCTCGTCTGTCGCTTCGGGAGTAACCAAACGGCGTATTCTCGTGTTCGGTACGGGCGTGAGAGCCCATGAAGTCAAGCAGGCCCTCATTCGCTCGGATCCCAGCGCAGAAATTGTTGGTTTTTTCACTGGCCCCAACGAAAGCAATCCCATCGTTCCCAGCACTCAGATCGTCTCATCAGGCAGAACTCTTTACGAGGCGGCGCTAGCTACGAACGCTCAGGAAATCGTCGTGGCAATTTCCGAACGCCGCGGTGGCTCAATGCCACTACGCGACCTACTCGACTGCAAATTGCGCGGGATCAAGGTATTGGATCTCCCAAGCTACTTTGAACGAACCCTCGGGCAAATTCGCCTTGACTCGGTCTATGCTGGGTGGCTGATTTTCGGCGATGGCTTTAATCAAGGCAGGGCACGAGCCGTGATTAAGCGTGTATCCGATATCGTCTTCTCCTTGATATTGGTAGTAATAACACTGCCAATCATGATCGTCACGGCCTTGGTGATCGGCCTGGAAAGTGGATTCCCCATTCTCTATCGACAGGAACGCGTTGGACTCAACGGTCGACTATTCAATGTAGTCAAATTCCGTAGCATGCGCCGCGATGCCGAAAAAGATGGCAAACCGGTCTGGGCAACATCAGCGGATAATCGTGTAACAAAGGTTGGAGGGATTATCCGAAAACTGAGAGTCGATGAACTGCCTCAGCTATTCAGCGTTTTAAAGGGTGACATGAGCCTAATTGGGCCTCGCCCCGAGCGTCCATTCTTTGTGGATCAGCTTACTCGTGAAATCCCCTTTTATGCCGTGCGTCACAGCGTCAAACCTGGCGTAACTGGCTGGGCGCAGGTGTGTTACCACTACGGCGCAACCGTTGAGGACTCGGCTGAAAAACTTCAGTATGATCTCTACTACGTCAAGAATCAGTCTCTTTTTCTCGACTTGGTCATCCTTTTTGAAACTGTCGGCGTCGTAGTTACCGGAAAAGGTGCTCATTGAGCCAAGGCGTTAAGTATTCTCCTATGCTCGAACTCCCGACTGGCCTATGGATCAACAAACAGCATTGCTGATCGCTTGGAGTATGGGCACTGCGGCTGCAAGTTACGGCTTGCTCGTCGCCTACCTGATTACTCTTGGTCACACATGGCGCAGCAGTAAACGAGCCAAGGCAATGCTCGCCGCCATCGTTCTGGCTGCTCTTTGGGCGATCGCAGGCACGTTGTTCGCCCTTTCCGGAAAATTCATATTTTTCTTTCTGGGTTCGCTGCTGGATATCCTGCGTTACGGTGCTTGGTATGTTTTCTTCATCCTGCTTCTCTCGCCCGTCGAGAACGGAGAACGCAACAAACGGGTATTTCCCGGTTGGCTTGTTCCACTCTGCTGGGCCATGGTGCTTGGCGGGCTAGCGGTTCATGTTGCCAGCGCACTACAATTCCTGCCCGCAGCCCAATCGACAAGGGTGCAACTGCTGCAATCACTGGGGATGATCGTTCTGGCACTGATACTGCTCGAACAACTCTTCCGCAACGTGACCGAAGATGCTCGCTGGAACGTCAAACCTTTGTGTTTGGCGCTGCTCGGGCAATTCGGTTTCGATTTGTATCTTTATTCGGATGCCTTGTTGTTCAATCAGATCGATGCCGACGCCTACGCAATCAGGGGCTTCGTCCACGCACTGGTAATTCCGTTGCTTCTGGTTGCCACAATTCGAAACCGCGACTGGACAGCCAAAATTCGGCTCTCGCAGAAAGTCGCATTTCACACGGCAACCTTACTCATCGCAGCCATCTACCTTCTGTTTATGGCGGCAGTTGGCTACTACGTTCGCTTCTTTGGCGGCGACTGGGGGCGCGCCCTCCAACTTTCAGTACTCTTCGCCTCCCTCCTGTTGCTTGGGGTACTCGGTATATCAGGTGCAATGCGCGCCAAACTGAGAGTGTTGGTGGGAAAGCACTTCTTCAGCTACCGTTATGACTACAGAGAGGAATGGCTTCGTTTCACGCAAACCCTGTCTGCTCAGGATTCCCCGCAAGCCATGGGTGAGCAGGTCATACGCGGCTTGGCCAATATGGTCGAGAGCCCTGCGGGAGGCCTCTGGCTCAAGGAGCCTGGCCAAAGCGGGTTCCGAATGACCGGTCGCTGGAATATTCCACTCGGTCATGAAATTGAAGACAGTAGCTCGGATCTTTGCCGTTTCCTGGTTGAAAGTGGCTGGGTTATCAACCTTGAGGAATACCGTGCCTCGCCCGGTCGTTATACCGACCTTTCGATGCCAGAGTGGGTCTATGGGATTCCAAACGCATGGCTAATCGTTCCATTGACGGTGAGCCGCGAGATGACTGGCTTCGTAATTCTATGCAGTGCCCGGACTCAGATCGAGGTCAACTGGGAGGTCAACGACCTATTGCGTACCGCAGGTAGCCAGGCAGCGGGTTTTCTGGCGCGAATGCAAGCCACAGAGGCTTTGCTCGAAGCGCGTAAATTTGATGCGTTCAACCGGATGTCGGCATTTGTGGTTCATGATCTCAAAAATATCGTTACCCAGCTTTCCCTGATGCTGCGCAATGCCGAGCGACATCGCGACAACCCTGAGTTTCAGCAAGATATGCTGATGACCGTGGAACATTCAGTCGAACGTATGCGGCAGCTGATGATGCAGCTTCGCGAGGGGGCAACCCCCCCGGGAACAGCGTGCGGTGTCTCACTTCCCGATGTCATTGAACGCATCGGCCAGAGTAAAATGGAACAGGGAAGATATGTTGAAATTCGAATTTCTGAACGCTTGTCTACACGAGGCCATGAAGATCGCCTTGAGCGCGTTATTGGTCATCTGGTTCAAAATGCCCTTGACGCGACGCCTGAGGATGGGCGGGTTTGGGTTTCGCTCGCTAAACGTGGAGACCGGGCCATCGTCGAGGTCGGCGACACTGGTCACGGCATGAGCCAGGAGTTCATCCGTGAACGCCTGTTCAAGCCATTTCAGAGCACCAAGCTGTCTGGCATGGGCATAGGGGCTTATGAGAGCGCACAGTACATACGGGAATTGGGTGGCGAATTGCATGTGGAAAGTCAGGAAAACAACGGTACCTGCATAACGATGACGCTTCCTTTATTCGACACAGGTAGCAGGTTCGATCTGCATGAAATGGAACAGGCATGACCGAACAAAAGCTACGTCCTGTACTTATCGTTGAAGATGACCCTGCTCTTCAGAAGCAGCTACGGTGGTCATTCGACAAATTTGAGGCTTTGACCGCAGGTGATCGCGAAAGCGCGCTGAACCAGCTTCATCGCCATAGCCCTGCTGTAATAACGATGGATCTCGGATTGCCACCGGCGGCCGACTCGGTTTCAGAAGGGTTCCAACTACTCGAGCAGATTCTTGCAACCGCTCCCGAAACAAAAGTGATCGTCCTCACGGGTCAAAACGATCAGGCCAATGCCTTACGTGCCATCGCGCTAGGTGCATATGATTTCTTTGCGAAGCCGTTTGATCCCGAGTTGCTCACACTCACCATTGACCGCGCCTTCCGTTTGTTCGACCTGCAGCAGGAAAACCGTCGTCTTCGCTCCCTTCAGCATCCAGCCGCCTTGGCCGGCCTCCTGACGCGAGACGGGGAAATGTTGCGAACCTGCCGAACAATCGAAAAGGTCGCCAACACGAACGCGACAGTTCTACTCCTTGGTGAAAGCGGTACCGGCAAAGAAGTATTGGCGCGTGGGCTTCACGAAGCCTCACCGCGTAAAACTGAGCGCTTCGTCGCGATCAACTGCGCTGCCATTCCGGAAAACCTCCTCGAAAGCGAGCTTTTCGGCTACGAAAAAGGCGCTTTTACCGGAGCCGCAAAGACCACGCCGGGCAAGATCGAAACTGCTAGCGGTGGCACCTTGATGCTTGATGAAATCGGCGACTTGCCGCATTCCCTCCAATCGAAACTCCTGCGCTTCCTCCAGGAACGCGTCATTGAGCGCATTGGCGGACGGAATGAGATTCCGGTAGATGTGCGCATCGTCTGCGCGACTCATCAGGATCTGAAAGCACTTATCAAGGATGGCAAATTCCGTGAGGATCTCTATTACAGGCTTGCCGAAATCGTTATCACAATCCCGCCGCTTCGCCTCCGTGCCGGTGACCCCGCCCTGCTCGCTCATGCTTTTGTGAATCGCTTTGCCGCAGAGCAGAATCGAGTCAATCTCACCTTGGCAGACGATGCAATTCGTGCCATAGAGACCCATCCTTGGCCTGGAAACGTTCGGGAACTGGAGAACTGTATCAAGCGTGCAGTAATCATGGCCGATGGTATGCAAATCACTCGCGATGACATTGGGCTTTCCGAGCACGCTGATAAAACAAACGAATTCATCGATTTGCGACAGGTTCGTGATGATGCCGAGAGAACTGCGATAGTCACCGCACTTGGTCGAACAGATGGAAATTTGGCTAGGGCAGCCGAAATCCTCGGGATCAGTCGGCCCACTCTCTATGACATCATGCATCGACTTGGATTGCGATAAATAACCGGGGGAAAGAGGAAAATTCAATGAAAAACCCATTTGCACTTCGCTCCGCCACACTGACTTTGGCCTTGATTGCCGGATTATTGTCCGGTTGCGGGGGGGAATCTCCAGAAACCCTGATTGCATCGGGCAAGGAGTTTCTTGCCAAGAAAGACAGCAAGGCTGCCGTAATCCAGTTCAAGAACGCGCTGCAACAGAATCCGAACTCAGGCGAAGCGCGTTTCTTCCTTGGCAAGGCGTTGTTTGAAGAAGGCGATGCTCGGGGTGCCGAAGTCGAATTGCGCAAGGCTTACGACCTCAAATACGCGCCCGACTTGACCGCTCCCTTGCTAGCCAAGGCAATGCTTGCAACGGGTCAAGCAAACAAAGTTATTGATGAGTTTGCCAAACTTGACTTGAACGGTGAGGCAGCGGCAAGCCTAAAAACCTCTCTAAGTCTGGCCTTTCGTTCCATGGGCAACAATGGAGCAGCACAGAATGCACTAAAAGCGGCCCTTGACGCCAAATCCGACTACGCACCAGCTCTCCTTGTTGAAGCCAGAAGCAAATTTGCCCAAGAAGATATCGCTGGAGCGATCGCTATCGTAGACAGTGTTCTATCAAAGAGCCCAGGTGATTCCGACGCGCTGTTGCTCAAAGGATCCTTCCTTGCATTCAAGGGTGATCAGACAGCTGCTGTAGAGTTGTACCGCAAAGCAATTCAAAGCAAGCCCGACTACCTTGCGGCCCACACCGCAATTTTCTCGGCAATGATCCAAAAGGGTGCAATCGACGATGCTGCGAAGCAACTTGACGAGATGAAAAAATTTGCGCCAAAGAGCCCGCAGACGCTTTATCTCGAGTCACAGCTCGCCTACCAGCGCAAGGATTACAAGAAAGCCCGCGACATAACCCAGCAACTGCTCAAGTTGGCTCCCGACAACCCACTGTTCCAGCAGCTCGCGGGGGCGACTGAGTATCATCTGGGCTCGTACGCTCAGGCAGAAACCCTCCTCAATAAGGCTCTGCAACAAGCACCTGAACTCGGCATGGCTCGCAAGATGCTGATTGCCAACTATTTACGCACGGGCCAAACTCCGAAAGCAATTTCCACCCTTCAACCCGTTCTCGAAAAAATCGACAAGGATCCCGCCTTTCTGTCACTGGCCGGTGACGTATATCTTCAGTCAGGCGACCCGAAGAAAGCTGAAGAATTCTATGCCAAGGCAAGCAAGCTTGACCCTGACAATCCAGCCCGACGCACATCTCTCGCGCTTGCGAATATGGCTCAGGGCAACGTGTCTGCAGCGACTGTCGAACTTGAACATATTTCCGGTAGTGATAAGGGAACGACTGCGGACAGAGCGCTGATCGCGTCTTATTTGCGACGCAATGAACTGGACAAAGCCCTTCAGGCGATCAAGGTTCTCCAAGAAAAGACCCCCAACGATCCTGCCACGTTCAGCATGCTCGGCCGCATCTATCTGGCAAAGAAAGACACCGTCTCTGCCCGGCAAAACTTCGAGAAAGCATTAGCGCTTAACCCTGCTTATGCTCCGGCATATGCCACGCTAGCAGCCATAGACATCGCAGAAAACAAGCCTGCTGACGCCCGTAAGCGCTTCGAAACGGTGCTTGTAAGCAGTCCAAATAATGTGACTGCAATTCTGGCCTTGGCAAAGCTCACTGCATCGACCGGTGGAAAGCCGGAAGAGGTTGTGGCACTGATCAACAAAGCGTTGAACGGAAATCCGAATGACGTCACGCCGCGGGTAGCGCTTATCGAGTACTACCTCGCCAACCAGGAACCGAAAAAGGCGGTTACCTCGGCCCAAGAAGCGCTAGCTGCCATTCCCGACAAGCCAGAGTTACTCGTTGTAGCCGGCCAAGCCCAAATGCAGGCGGGAGAAACCAACCAAGCGCTCGCAACTTACACCAAGCTGGCTACCCTGCAACCAACATCGCCGATGCCCGACATGCGAATCGCCGAAGTTCAGTTTGCCACTAGGAATTATGAAGAAGCCATAAAAAGCCTGCGCAAAGCACTGGCAATCAAACCCGACCAACTCGAAGCACAGCGTAACCTCATATTGGCATACTTGGCCGCAGGCAAGCCAAAGGATGCCCTCTCGGTAGCACGTGACGTCGAAAAGCAGCGCCCAAAGGAAGCCACAGGCTACGTGCTTGAAGGGGACATCCAGGTTTCTCAAAAGCAATGGCCGGATGCCATCGCTGCCTACCGGATCGGCCTGAAGCTGGCGCCCTCAACCGAGCTTGCGATCCGGCTACACAAATCACTACTTGCTGCACAGAACAATGTTGAAGCCGACAAGATCGCAAGCGACTGGATCAAGGCTCACCCGAAAGACTTGGGATTCCGACTACATCTCGGGGACATGGCGACGGCACGCAAGGATTATCCAGTTGCAATACAGCAATACCGATCAGTAGTCGATCAACAACCGGATAACGCGTTGGCGCTCAATAACCTTGCCTGGGCTTCCGGACAGACCCAATCATCCAAGGCCATCGAATATGCCGAGAAGGCCAATAAGTTGGCGCCTAACCAGCCTGCATTCATGGATACACTGGCCATGCTCATGGCGGGAAAAGGCGACACTGCAGGTGCGATCGTGCTGCTACAGAAGGCATTGGAGATCGCCCCGCAAGCCGCTGCAATTCGCCTGAATCTGGCCCGCGTACTGATTAGCGCGGGGAAAAAAGAAGAAGCGCGTAACGAACTGGACAATCTCACCAAACTTGGAGACAAGTTCGCTGAGCAGGATGAAGTTACGCGCTTGAAAAAATCGCTTTGAAGTCTAGTTTGAAACAAAGAGAAGAAAAAAATGACAAAAACCATTGCCGTTGTCGGTCTAGGTTATGTAGGGCTTCCGCTTGCCGTGGAGTTTGGAAAGAAATTCCGTACGATTGGTGTCGACCTTTCAGCAGAGAAAGTGGCATGCTACAAGCAGCACTTTGACCCGACCGGGGAAGTCAGTAGCGACGCCCTGAAGGCGGCCACTCTTCTTGAAGTTGGCACCGATCCCGCAGCGCTGCGTGAGGCGGATTTTGTGATCGTTGCAGTGCCAACGCCGGTTGACGACGCACACCAACCGGACTTCAGTCCCTTGGTCAGTTCCTCCCGCTCCGTCGGCCAGAACCTCAAACAAGGCGCCATTGTCGTTTATGAATCGACTGTCTATCCAGGCGCCACAGAAGAGGTCTGTATCCCTATCCTTGAGCAGCAATCGGGGAAAAAATGGAAGAAAGATTTCTTCGTCGGCTACTCGCCAGAGCGCATCAACCCAGGAGACAAGGAGCGAACAGTCACCAAGATCGTCAAAGTGGTATCCGGTGACACTGCGGAAACCTTGGCAACCGTCACGGAAATCTACGGTAGCGTGATCACAGCCGGTGTTTTCCCCGCCTCCAGCATCAAGGTGGCGGAGGCTGCAAAGGTCATAGAAAACACGCAGCGTGACCTGAACATCGCTCTCATGAACGAGCTTGCCATTATTTTCGACAAGATTGGCATTGATACGCTTGAGGTACTTCAGGCAGCCGGAACAAAATGGAACTTCCTGCCCTTCCGCCCCGGACTGGTGGGTGGTCATTGCATTGGCGTGGATCCCTACTATCTGACGCACAAGGCCCAAAAGCTTGGCTATCACCCTGAAGTCATTCTCGCCGGCCGCCGGATCAATGATGGCATGGGTAAGTTGATTGCTGAGCAAACGATCAAACAGTTGGTTCGTGGAGGGCATCCAGTGAAAGACTGCCCGGTCATAGTGCTCGGCCTCACTTTTAAGGAGGATTGCCCGGATCTGCGCAATTCCCGGGTCATCGATGTGGTACTTGAACTTCAGTCTTACGGAGCTCGCGTTGTCGTACATGACCCAATTGCGGATCCGGCCGAAGCACGTCACGAATATGGTGTCGACCTTGTAGCTTGGGACGACCTTCCACGTTCGGCAGCCATCGTGGCTGCCGTTAGCCATCGCAAACTGAAGGAACGCCCGACGATGGACTATGTCCAAAAATTGTTGCCCGGCGGGGTGGTGACCGACGTCAAGTGCATGCTGGATGTACAGTCGCTTACCGCACAAGGTATCAACGTCTGGCGGCTTTGAGCGCAAAATGACTTTATGATTCGCATGCCTTTCCGATCTTCCTGCTTGCTGCGTGCAGTTTTGTTTTTCACACTGCTCTGGAGTGGCGTGGGTGCGTTCGCTCATGCCCAGCAAGTTACTGGATCATTGGAAAAAGCACTGGCTCTGCGCAACGAGGCACGTAGTTACGAGCACGGGGAAGGCGTCCGGCGGGATCAGGCCAAGGCAATTCAGCTTTACTGTGAATCTGCGCGTCTTGGCGACGCCGAATCTCAATATAGCCTTGGCTGGATGTATGCCAATGGCCGCGGTATTTCCCGCGACGATGCAACCGCTGCCTATTTTTTTGAGATGGCTGCCAAGAAGGGCCATAGTCAAGCTCAACGCATGTTGAAACAAGTTGGCGACCCGGTCATCAAGCCACCAGAGTGTCTTTTTGACAGTGATGGTCACGATATAGTCGCGCTGGCAGCACCCGAGCGACGAAAGTTAATGGAGATGGTTCTCAAGCTCGCACCGGAGTACGGCGTTTATCCTCGACTTGCAATGGCGGTCATTCGCGCCGAATCAAACTTCAATCCCGGCGCAGTATCACCGAAAAATGCGCAAGGTCTGATGCAACTCATTCCCGAGACTGCGGAACGATTCAACGTCAAAAAGCCATTTGACCCCGAACAGAACATCCGTGGCGGTCTGGCATATCTGCGCTGGCTTCTGGCCTATTTCAAGGGAAACGTCACCTTGGTCGCTGCCGCTTACAATGCGGGGGAAGGAGCAGTTAACCGCTATGGCGGAATTCCACCCTACGCGGAAACCCAGATCTATGTGAAGCGCATTCGCGAGATCTTCAAACTTGACGAACACCCCTATGATCCGGCCATCACCGAACCTTCGCCTGACCTGCACAAAATCGCCTCTCGCAGGATGATGTGATGCTTGTGTTCTTCAAGCCCCGAGTTTTCCTGGCTTTTCTTTTCTGCCTGTTGCCCGGATTTGCAAGTGCCGAACTTGCTGAAACAATCCAGCGCATCAAACCATCGATCCTCGTGATCGGCACATACAAGAAAACCGGTAGCCCACAGTTCGCTATGCGTGGCACCGGATTTGTCGTAAGAGATGGAAACCTCATTGCCACCAACGCCCATGTCGTCACCGATATTAACGATCCCGAAATGGAACTGGTTGTCCGCATTGGCCAAGGGCGCAGTCAAAGCGAGTCAAGGTTGCGCCCGGCAAAAATTATCGCAGTAAGCAAAACCCATGATCTTGCTGTGTTGCGCATCGAAGGCGAACCTTTCCCTGCGCTAAAGCTCGCCAACTCGGATTCGGTGCGTGAAGGCCAGACGATTGCCTTCACCGGCTTCCCGATCGGTGGTGCGCTTGGGTTCTCGCCAGTTACGCACCGCGGGATGGTTTCTTCGATAACCCCTATTGCCCTGCCCGCTGGAAACGCAAGGCAGATTAATGACAAGTTGATCCGCCAGCTAAAAAGTGGAACATTCGATATCTTCCAGCTTGATGCAACCGCCTACCCTGGAAACAGCGGCAGCCCGGTTTTCGATGTCGTCTCCGGAGAGGTGATCGGTGTAATCAACATGGTTTTCATCAAAGGCAGTAAGGAAGCAGCGCTTAGTCAGCCATCCGG
>ENA-UOWG01000825-UOWG01000825.1-activated-sludge-metagenome-genome-assembly--contig:-NODE-825-length-36023-cov-6.557857_pt1 | contig 36023 bp, 29 predicted proteins | sample MGYA00238147_ERZ761563 | MGnify/ENA primary metagenome ERZ761563 (study PRJEB28884, sample SAMN05720216) | anaerobic digester metagenome | isolation source: active sludge of municipal...
GGTTCTCCTGGTTCTGGGAGACCGCCGTGCTGGCGTACTGCTGGCATCGGGGCCCTTTATTGGGTTGTTGCTGGCACTGCCTGAGATCATTGGCCCTTGCGTTCGTCTCCGCATCGGCAACGGACTGCTGCACTGCAAGGCACCAGTTATAATGCCCCTGGTACTCGTTGGTCCACCTGCCGCCGGTGAAACCGCAGTTCCTCCTCAGGTTCTCCTGGTTCTGGGAGACCGCCGTGCTGGCGTACTGCTGGCATCGGGGCCCATGGTTGGGCCGGGACGCACACTGCTGGAGCTCGTTAGCCCTTGCCTGGGTCTCCGAATCGGCAAGGTTTTGCGGCGCCGTGAAACACCAATCGTAATGACCTTTATAATCGCTGGTCCACCTGGTGCCCGTGAATCCGCACTTCCTCTTTATGTTCTCCTGATTGTGGGAGACCGCCGTGTTGGCGTACTGTCTGCACCGGTCCACAGGGCATCTCCTGGTGTTCATCCAGCTGTTTACGGTAACAAGCGTAGTATCGTAGGTCCTGCGCATCCCCGACTGTCTCACAAGCCGTCTTGAAAGATCCGCAAGTCTGCCGGCCCTGTTGGAAATGGTGTTTATTCCCCCTCTCAGGCAATTTCCCGTGCTTGTGCATTCTGTCAATATTTGAATGATGGCCACATCTGCTTCTTCAAGCCTTTTATCCGCCTCTCTGCAATTGCTGTTGCCGGCTGAACAGCCTCCGAGAAACCCGTTTGCCTCACCCAGCATCCTGTCGATATAAGGCACATTATAACGGGTTCCGGGGACTTCTGTGCATTCCTGTGAAAGAACAGGCAAGGTTGCGGCAACTATCAAAAATACTGCAGCCGGTGCAATAACAAGCGAAAACCGCTTAATAAAGGTCATGGGTGATCTCCTCCCCGCAGGGGGCCTTTTTACCCGCATGCGCAGCGATCGTTCTCTGAAAAAATAAAAAACTCCAGCTTGCCGAGGATGCTCCTGATACAGTATTTTTTTCATTTTCTCCCCGTTCCACTTTTTTTGCAAGGACATAATCTTAAAAAAGGGGGGACATTCAAGACCTTGATCGGGCGATGGCCCGGGGGTTTGTCCTCAGATCACATAGTATTCGTCAATTTTCCATCTTTCTATTTTTTTTGAGGCGATCCGGGCCGCCTCCAGGAGGGTCTGTATATTAACGGGTTTTATGAAGAATTCATCAAAACCGGCCTTGCGGCATTCTATAAGGCCAAAGATGTTCACATAGCCCGTAAGGGCATGAATTATTGCTATGTGGTTGCTTTCCCTGATCCGTCTGCAAAGATCGATACCGTTCATCCCGGGAAGCTTAAGGTCTAAAAACATTATCATGATCTTCTCGACGCTGAGTATCTCCAGTGCTTTTTCGGCGCTTTCAGCGGTCAGGACCTGATAACCGCTTTTGGTAAACATTTCCTTCATCATATCAAGAATGTCGGCCTCGTCATCGACGATAAGGATCCTTTTTGCGTTCATAATTGGTATCTCCTTCGATCGTTTGGTCTATATCCGCGATCTTGATGGTTCCCGCGTATTCACGGTTTGAATACTTTTTCAATCCCATCAGTTTTTTTGTTATTGTGCCCATTCTGTGCACCTGATCGTTTATTATTTCAAGTGTTTTATCCAATCGGTCATCCGTGCTTTCCATGGACAAAAGATCAACGCAGCCGCAGATCACCTGGAGCGGTTGATTCAATTCATGACAGATCGCCCCGGCCATCTCGAGCGCAGCGGAAAACCTTTCATTGCGCTTCTCTTTTTCCTCTGCCCGTTTAAGGTCGGTGATATCCTGGGTTGCGCCATATACCCGAAAAGAATGATCCGAACCGGTCCCGAAGAACCTTGTTCGTGTCAGGACATGCCGCACTTCGCCATCGCGACGAATAATACGGTGCTCAAAATCGCTGACAAATTCGGTATCTCTTTTCTTGATGTTTTGGTTTAGAACCTGTAAAAACCTCGGCCGATCATCAGGATACATGAACCGTTCAGCGCATTCCTCGATCGTCATCCGGTACCCCCCCTCCTGCTCGGCAGTGGTGCCATGAAAAACATAGAAAGAATCATTGAGAAGGATCAGGCTCTTTACAGGATCATATTCCCAGTATACGATATGTGCGAGCTCCATTGCTACCGACAACCGGATCTGAATGGTGCGCAGGGTTTCCTCTGTTCTTTTGCGTTCCGTAATGTCACGGTCGAAGCCGCGGTACCCCATATAATTTCCCCTGGCGTCAACAACAGGCACGCCGTTTGTTTCAAGCGTAATTTTCCGTCCATCCCTGTGTATGTTGATATTCTCCAGTCCCGAAAAAGACTGCCGGGATTCAGATATTTTCTTAAACGCCGCGCCTGCCCGTCCCGCACTGTCCCGGGGCATAAGATCAAAGGGGGTCTTCCCTATGATGTCTTCCGGTTCATATCCGAGCAAGTCTTTTATGTTGGGACTGGCATAGGTATAAAAGCCATTGCCGTCGATCTCCCATACCCAGTCGCTCGTTGCTTCCACAAGAGTACGGAACCGCTCGTCACTTTCCCGCATGACCCCTTTCGCCGGCCCTCGTGTTGTTTCAGATTGCTCAAATTCCTGGATCTTCCTTCTCAAGGTGGTTATCTCTTCGAGCAGTTCCCTTTTTGTCCTTGATGTGCCCTGCATCAGGCTCTCCTTGTTGTGCAAATGACGCGGAAATATATCAGCAATACTCATCGGCTGCTTGTGCAGATATCAAACCGTTATCGCATGTGTGTCCAAGCCTCCGCCGATCAAATGCAGGGCGGCAGGGACAATATACCCTTCATCATAATTATCGCACAATATCTTTATAAGTTTAGAAATGTTCTTTGAACTCAGGCTGTATTCGTCCTGCAGAAACCAGGGCCGGAAGGGGGAAGCTCATATTCTTAAGGACTACACCCGTCGCTTTACGACGCGCCGCTGTTTACCACTTATAACACATCCCAAGAGACCCTCCCTGATCGGTACGGTCGCCGGAGAGAATAGCGTCATAGGAAATATAGAGGTCCATGCCCTTTTTTGTCTCCCAGGTAAGCAAGAGGCCGGCATTGGCACTGTCCCTGTCGGGCCTGCCCCCTTTTACGGTAAAGATGGAAATGGGGGAGCCCGCAAATAAGGCATTGACGGTATACTCGTTATTGGAAAACTCATGGAGCCATTTTCCCCAGATCTCAGGCACAACGATACCCGTTGATACCCCGTACTCCTTCCTCAGTCTCACTCCCAGGGAGCTTTGCATAGACGAGGCATTGTCCCTGTCGACATAGAGGTTTAAAGCCCCGGCATCGCGTTCTTTGAAACTGTCTCTTGTGAGATGGCTCCCCTGAATTGATGCCATGGGGATTATATTGACGACAGCGGTTGTTAAGCGGTAGCCCGTTTCCACATATCCTCCCATGGCATGGCCGCCGTAGAGGGCATTTGCCGTCCTTGCCAATCCACCGAATATGATGTTCCGGGAGGTATCATAGCGATTGTACCCGTATGCCATGATGCCGTTTACATACCAAGGATCTTTTTTGTATGATCCGTAGAGGGAACCCTGGTAGCTCGACACCGTGGCGCTGTCGGAGGAGTCCTTCATGTTAAGCCTCGTGTGTGAGTAACCCATGGAGATGCCAAGCAAGAGAGAATCTCCCATCTTCCTGTCAAAGCCCACCACTATCCCTGCCAGATCATAATCGTAGCGTGATGATATTTCGTTGCCGTGCCTGTCGCCCATACCTCCGTACCCCTGCGCCCACAGTCCCCAGCGGGGTCTTCCCTCACTGCGCATATTCCCAAGCGCGGCAAGGAGAGTATTGCCCGCGTCGCTGCCGGTATCGGCCCGGGAGGCAAGCATGACAGGTCGCCCTGAGAACATCGATGAGGGTGCGCCCGTTATGAATCCCCCCACCCTGTCCGCAACAGCACCCAGGTACCTGTTAAAAGAAAAGAAGGTCACGCCCGTCAGGGCGTTGTGGGTAAGGCCGCCCATCTGGTCATAGGCGCCCCTGGCATCGGACGCGCTGAGGCCAAGGAGGGTATTTATAACATCCGCCATGTCCCCGGTCGCTGCGGGTGATGCCCGGTCCAGCGCTGAGGCTACGGCATACTGGTTCCAGTTCTGGGCCACATCGGCGAAGCTGGTGGAGTTGCGGGTGAGCAGGAGATAGACGTGGGTGGGATCGTAGCTTAAAGAAGGGGTGAGAAAAGCAAGATTGCCCGCAACGCTCGCGAAGGTGCCCGTGACACTCCCGGCGGTCAGGATGGTATAGTTCGTGCTTACGTTATACATACCGGGAGAGGCGAGAACGGAAACGGTGCCGCCGTTGAGGACGGCGGTGCCGGTAACAACAAGCCTGTCAGATTGGCCCGCCGCGTTGACCTCCACTTGGTAGGTGGCGCCCGCGTTATGTGTGTAGTTGCCGGTGATCGTCATGGTTCCGATTGAGTTGCCCGGGGCGATGATGCCGTCGTTGGTTATATCGCCGATAATAGTGCCGATCCCCTTGAGAGTGCCATTATTGGTAAAAACGCCTGCGTTCGTGAATATGCCGTTATTGACAAAGACCGCACCGGCCCAGTTGCTGAACGTTCCGCTGTTGGTCAGGGTAGCACCGGCATTGTTTGTAAGAGTGGCCGCGTTGGTAATGCTGGCACCAACATTGTTGGTCAGGGTAGCGTTGTTTGTCAGAGCAGCGAAGTTGACCAGCACATTGTTGTTGGTCAGGGCAGCGTTGTTGGTCAGGACCGACCCGGCGTCATTTCCGAGCCAACCGTTGTTGGTAAGGGTACCATTATTAGTAAGGAAAGAACCGTCCTGAACGGTAAGCTGGGCGCCTGCCAGATTGTTCAGCATACCATTGTTGATCATGGATGCGCCGTCTGCGTTGAATAACCAGCCGCCATTATCGTTGTTCAGTGTTCCCGAATTGACCAGTGTGCCCTCGTTGCCCAGTGTGCCGGTATTGTTAAGCGTGCCGGCCGCGGTGTTGTTGATCGTGGCACCAATATCATTTATATATGCACCATCATTGGCCAGGGTCCCGGCAACGATGGTCACTCCCCCGCCGAGGCAGCTGGAACCGGTCAATGTAACGGTGCCGGCCCCGGTCTTGATCAATGTTCCCGTCCCGCACATGTCGCCGGCGTAGGTCCCCGCGGCTGCCTGGTCGAAGATGACCTGGGAGTCGTTGGTGATGTCGCCCTGTAGGCTCGACGTGTCGCCCTGGAGGGTGCCCGTGCTCACCGTCGTCCCGCCGGAGTATGTGTTGGCACCGGTAAGGACCAGCGTTCCCGCACCGGTCTTGGTGAGGGAGCCGGCGCCGATCATGACGCCTGATATGGTCAGGTCGTTGCCGTTGGTATCAAGGGTACCGCCTCCCGCATTGAGGGTGACGGAGCGGCCCGTGGTAAAACCGCCTGTCACCTGGAGGGTGCCGCCTGTGAAGGTGAGCCCGCCAGATGCATTGCCAAGGTTGGCATCACTGCCCACAGTGAGGGTGCCCGCGTTTATGAAGGTGCCGCCTGAATAGGTGTTGGCGCCCGAGAGGGTGAGCGTTCCCGCACCGGTCTTGGTGAGGGAGCCGGTGCCCGAGATGACAGCACTGATGTTGAGCGTCCCGTCCACGTCCGCTGTGGCGAGCCCAATCGGCCCACTCCCCTGGATAGTTCCGGTCTGACCGCCGGCAACCGTCGCGGTGGTAATGCTCACAGAGCCGGTGCCGTTGCTGTTAAAAGTACCGCCCGTGAAACCGAGGGTGGTGATATCGAAAGCATTGTTCGAGGTGTTGTTCAGCGTACCGCCAAGGATAATGGAGCCAGCGCCGCTGTATGTAGCTGTATTATTCTGATTGAAAATGCCTCCGGATGAGACCGTGAGGGTTCCCGAGTTAGTGAACGCACCAGAATTATTGAATATGCCTGAATTGGTCAGCGCATTGGAATTGGTCAGGGTGGCCATGGAGCTGTTGGTGAATGTGCCGGAATTGGTCAAGGTACCGGAGTTGTCCAGCGTTGACCAATCGTTGTTCAGCCACGTGCCGGCATTTGACAGCGTGCCCGTACTGGCCATCGCATTATTGTTGTCAAATGTGCCCCCATTGTGGTTTGTTAAGCTTCCATCGTTTGCAAAAGGCCCGTAGCTGTACCATATGCTGTAATTGCCAACCGTCGCACCTGATTCATTGGTTATGCTCATGCCGTTGTCAGTGACGGTACCATGGTTGAGCAGAACACCGCCTGTTTTATTTGTTATCATCCCCCACATATTGTCCAGCTTGCCGCCGGAATTGACGTTAATAGCGCCGTAGTTGTCCACCTGGTTGCCTTCGTTAGTCACCTGGCCGCCGGAATTGATATTTATAATCCCGGCAGCCTGATTCTCATAGGGGGTGATAATCTGACGAATTGTGCTGATATCAATTGTACCTGTGTTCGGAGATATCAGCGGATCGATGGCATGTGCCGGAAGTGAATAGAAAATGAATACGGTTGCAAGAAAATAAACCTTAACAAGGCAAAGATACAAGTGAAGCCGCCTGCCCGGCAGGAAGGCACCAAATATATCCGGCAAGCGTACAATCCTTTTGAGTATTGGGACTTTCTTTAACTTTACCGTTATTCCCTTCCGTTCCATAGCTTCCTCATATGCCAGATCCGGCTCTTATCCTGCACGTTGTTTGAGAACTTTAAACAAGTATGGCTCTCATTTTTTGGTTTGCCCTTACCCGGAAAGGGCATGGTTTCTTCGAAACCGCCAACCGCCCACGGAAATCCGGCGGCTTTTAAGTCCATTTTCTGTATCAGCCTAGTTGGTGCAGATAACAATGATGTTCGGGCGTAAGCGTTACGTGATAAATCATACACTAAAACTACCCACATATTGCTTACAGATCGGGAAAATAATAAATAAATTTGTAAAGATATATTAAGCGGGAGCATGGATGAAGGAAACGGCAGTAATCAGGTCCTTGGAATTCTGTTGTCTATCATTTATAATGTTTGTCACTGGAGGCAATGACATGAATGTTGAAATATACGGCAGCGGCACACCTATCGTTTTCATCCACGGCGCGGGCGGTTCAACGCTTTTGTGGCTTTTGCAGAAAGTGTATTTCGAGAAGACAAACCGGGTGGTCCTTGTCGACCTTCCGGGCCATGGAAAGTCAGACGGAGATTCTTTCAACTCCATCGAGGCTTACGCCGAAGCTACAAAAAAAGTGCTTGAAGAAAGCGGGGCGGCCCCCGCGCATATTGTTGGACATTCCATGGGAGGGGCGATCGCGATGCACCTCGCCATCACGTATCCCGGGCTTTTAAAAGGGCTCATCCTCATCGGGACCGGGGCGAAGCTCAAGGTCTATCCGGATATTCTCGAAGGCGCCCTGAAGGACAAGGAAAAAACGGCCCGGATGATCATCGACACAGCATTTTCTCCCGCCATGCCCGCTGCATTGAAAGAAAAAGTCCTCGCGGAATACCTGAAGAACGACGCACGGACGATCTTCAACGATTTCACGGCCTGTGACAGTTTCAATTACATGGGCTCACTCGGAAACATCACCGCTCCCACACTTGTTATGTGCGGCACCGAAGACCTGTTCACCCCGGAAAAATATTCCCGCTACCTTGCGGAAAATATTTCCGGTGCAGCCCTTGAGATCATAGAAGGCGCGGGACACATGGTGATGATCGAAAAACCCGACAAGTTGAACACGGCCATCGGCAAATTCATCGCCGGCATAGAATAAGAGAGGAAATTGGCTAACCCCTATCTTTGAAAATTGCCCGGGGATCTTCTTGGTTTTTTCTCTGAAACCTTGAAACTCTATGGCCCATGGATCCCTTTAAGTCACATCATGACGTTCATGAGGTGTTTCACCAGCCGGAGCCTCTCACTCACGGTCAGGCGGAAATATGATGCGCTTTCCATAAGGATGTTTATCACTTCTTTCATCAATCTCCGGTCCAGCATCGTATGCTCCTTGTGAATTTAAAGCAATATCCATGCCATCATTCACAAGCTTCACAATGCTTCTCAAACCCTTGGCCATCAACGTTCTGGCAAAATATTATTGAAAACGTTCATGAATGGTTCGACAAATGTTGCCTCTTATGGCAACATAAGGACGCGGTCACTTTTCTTCCTTGATCCTTTCCATCATGTCCTTAAAATAAAGCTTCTTCTTCTTGAGAAGCTTTATTTCCAGCTCTTCATCCTCGGTCAGATAGGGTTTCGCCTGCAGCATCTGCAGCTTTTCGTCAAGCGATTTGTGCAGGATACGCGCCTCGTTATAGCGCTCCTCTTTGCTCTTCTTTTCTTCCATTGTAATGTGCTCCTTAATATTTCCGTAAAGCGTAAAGAGTTAAGCGTAAAGAGTAAAGCATAAAAAAAGGAAAATAAACCCCGAGCCTCCCGGTTTCACGCCTCACGTCTCACGCCTCACGGTTTAACGCCTCACGGTCTAACGCCTCACGGTCTTTGCACGCCTTACGCCTCACGGTTTTTTTCCAATTTTGCGCCAAGACCGGCAAAAAGCGGATTGCCAGACTTCTCAATGATTCTTTTCATCTCCATGACGTATTCCGGGCGCAGGCCGTCCCTCCAGCGCGGGTAACCTCCCGCCCAGAGATACAGGACAAGCGCCTGGAAACCTCCCCTGTCGAAAAGATAGCCGCCCAATTCAACCGTACCGTGCGCGTTGTCGGCGACCACGTGGACAGGTCTCATGTCTGCGTATTTCTTCACGATCTCCTCGACGATATGCCGTCTCTCAAAACCCTCCGGCTGCTGTTTGAACTTTTCCTCTTCGGCGGGAAAGGGAAAACGCCTGTAGACCTCACCGATGAACCCGCGAAGGTCGGTCCCGCGGATCGCACCCATAAGGTTGCCTGTGCGCGATATATCCAAGGTGTAAGCATCAAGGGGTATATCGACCAGTCCGTCGCCGGATCGAGAAGCCATGTCGCCGAGCACGGCCGAAAGGTCGTCGGCAAAGAAATAATGGTCGTTGAGAAGCATCATGTCCGTGTCAATGTTGAAGAAACCGAATGCTATCTGTCCATGGCTGATGGAATGAAAAGCAAGGGGCATGACATCCTCCTTCAACGATAATAACCATTGATCGAGGAAAAAAACAACCGGCAAATCTTTTCGGCAATGGTCTTTAAGAATACGGAACAAACTGTATGAGGCGGCCCTCTCCCGTGTCCCGACAGTTGACAGGACAAGCGGCTGAACGTATCATAATTGCGTATCGAATGCAAAGAAGACGATACCGGCCATGCGCTAAAAGGGCACGGTGACCACGGGACGGCCTGGCCCTTTACCGGACAATGATTGCCCGTGAAGGTGGAACAATGGAGATCAAGTTTGAACCAAGCCTCTCCCATTGCGTTGAAACACTTGCCAAAAATGAGTATGAGAAGGTGCTGAGCCAGCTCCTCAAGACAAAACAGGAAGACGGCCAACTGGCTGAAAAATTGGAACTGCTGAGACTGTTCCTTGAATCGGCTGATTTCAATCAATTGAGAGGGCGTTACGAGGACCTTCTTTCAGCAGGCAGGCGCGTTGAGATCAGATTGAGAACCACCGGTGGAACACCCGAATTTGAGGTCGGGATAGATTCCGTCACTCTGTAATCCCGTGACCACCCGATCGGCTTAACCATTTGAAATGTTTTATATCTCCCTCAATCTTTCCTCGAATTCCTGCGCCAGTGCATCGTGCTGGGTGGTGATCACTTCCAGTTCGTCGAAAAGCTCGTCGATCCTTATCTTTGCTTCGTGGATGGCAACCGAAAGGTCCGTGATGATCTTCCCGTCACCGTTGCGGGACGCGGCGATGAGGGCTTTATTGTCCCCGGCAAGCTGTCTTTCGGCCTCGGTGATGGCGGTTTCTATCTCATTGATACGGTTTTTGATGGGGGTCAAAGCGCGCGAGCGGTCGTTGACGATCTCCGCCCTGAGTCTTTTGGACTCCTTCCTGAGCACGCTTTTGGCTGGTGCGGCCGTGGTCTCCCGCTCTTCGTCGCCTTCTCGCGCCTCGTCTTCCCAACCAACGCGTGCAAGGAAATCCTCGTAGCTGCCTTCGAAGACGCTGACCCTGCTGCCGTCAAAGACGATCAACCGTTCGGCAACCGCGTCCAGGATCATTTCGCTGTGGGTAACGATCACCACCGCTCCTTCAAAATCATTGATGGCCTCGATGAGGGAATCGATGGATTCCATATCGAGATGGTTCGTAGGTTCGTCAAGCAGCAGCAGGTTCGCAGGCTCCGCGATGAGCTTTCCCATGAGCACCCGGCTGCGCTCTCCCCCGGACAGGACACCTATCTTCTTCAGGGCCTTGTCGCCGTCAAAGAGCATCGCGCCGCATATCCCCCTCACCACGGTCTTGCTTCTGTCGGGCTGCACGCTCCATATCTCGTCCTCTATGGTCATCTCCGGTTCGAGACGGTCGATGTTCATCTGCCCGAAGTAGCCGAGCTTCAGGTTCTGATTATGGGTGATGGTTCCCGAAACGGGGGCAAGCCCTCCCGCGAGAAGGTTCAGAAGGGTTGTTTTTCCTTTTCCGTTCTTCCCGATGACACCGATGCGGTCGCGCTTCTTAATGGCTATTGAAAAGTCCCTTATGAGCTCCGGCCCCGAAGACCCATAGGAAAAACGCGCCCCGTCGGCCTCGAGGAGCCACCTGCCGGGGAAAGGCGCCGCGTTGAAAGAAAACTCCAGCGTCTCCATTGTGGCAAGCTTCTCCATCTTTTCCTTTTTCTGGAGTTGACGTATACGCGACTGGACAGACCGGGCCCGCGTTGCCTGTGCCCGGAAACGGCTTATGAAAAGCTCTATCTCCCTGCGTTTTTTCTCTTCATTGACGCGGGTCTGTTCGTAAACCTCTTCTTCCTCAATGATCTGATCATAGAGCTTGTGGGTCGTCCCGGCCATTTTTCGTATCCTGCCGCGATGTATCACCATGGTGTGCGTCGTCACGGAGTCCATGAAATCACGGTCGTGGGTGATGAGAACCATCTCGCCCTTCCACCCTTTAAGGAACTGCGTCAGCCAGCGGATGGAAACTATGTCGAGATAGTTCGTCGGCTCATCAAGGAGCAGCATCATGGGCCTGGCGATAAGTATCTTTGCCAGGTTCAGGCGCACCTGGAAACCGCCGCTCAAAGTCCGGGGGTCCCGGTCAAGGTCCGCCTGGGCAAAGCCGAGGCCAGCGAGGATCGTTTTGGCCCTGTACGTTTCGTCACGGCCGTCCTCGTGTGCGGTAAGGTTGAGGCAGGCCTCTGCAAGGACCGAACGTTCAACAAAAGATATGTGCTGGGAAAGGTGGCGGATGGTATAGCCTCTGGGGATGTGGATCTCCCCCGAATCGGGTTCTTCCTCCCCGAGGATCATTCTGAAAAGCGTTGTCTTCCCCGTGCCGTTCCGTCCCACGAGACCGAGGCGCTCTCCGGGGCCAACGGTAAAGCTCGCCTCATCAAACAGTGTCTGTGTCCCGTAGGCCTTTGAAAGATTGGTAACGATAAGCATGGATTTCGGCGCCTGATGATAATTTACTTAAAAAGCGCTCTATCTTACCGCAGGGAGATAATAAGTTCAAGAGTTTCAGCCGTTTCAACCGTTCAAACGGTTCAGGCATTCAAGCGGTTCAAGCCATCTTTTCGCCTTTCCCGCTTAAGCCGTTCGAGCTGTTCAAGCGGTTGCGACATTTTCAGACTTTGTGGTCTTCCCTTATGAGCACCCTGGGGCCGCCTGACAGGCTTGAATTCCAGTCCTTGGGAGGCTCCATTTCCTTGAGTCTTTCGAGCTGACCTATATTCTTGAGCCTTCGGTAGATGAGTTGCCACGCACAGGATCTGTCCGGCCGTACCTCACACCTGTCTTCTCGGGAACCTCCGCATGGTCCATTCATCATGCGCTTGGCGCAGCGGGTGACCGGGCATATGCCGCCGTATTTGTGCAGGACACAGGAGCCGCAGGCGGCGCACTTTTCCGTCCACACACCGCGCTCCTCGAGAATACCCAGGAAAGTCGTGTTCAGTCCGGCATAGACCGGCTTGTGAGGAAAACGCTCGGCAATCGCCTGGACCCCGGCGCCGCAGGCTGTTGACAACACGGCATCAGCCCTCTGGATGGCTTCCGCCGCCTGTTCGATGAAGATGTTATCGCACTGGCGCTCGATAGTGAGCTCATTGATCCCGAAACCCAGGCCTTGAACGCGGAACGCAATACGCAGTGCCGACGATATGATACTGACTTCCCGTTCACCTCCGGAAAGGCAGACCGTGACACAGGTGCCGCATCCCAGCACAAGTATATTCTTGTGGGGTTTTAAAATCTCGACAAGTTCAGGGATGGTTTTTCTTTCGGCAACTATCATGGCATTACTCCTGTTTGTTCTTGGTTTGTGGTCCTCTTTTCCATCTTTTTGACAGGCGAGGGACCAAGTCCGGTCACGGTCTCCACTATTTCGCGAATATATTCGGCAAACTTTTGGGAACTGGCAGCGCTCACATTCACCATGCGCAGCCGCTGCGGTTCCAGCCCGGCTTCCTCTAATAACTGCCTGGCGGTATTCACCCGGCCTTTGGCCAGATAATTTCCCTCCTTAAAGTGACAGCTGCCCTCTTCGCATCCAGCTACCAAAACACCGTCTGCACCGGCCTCAAAGGCCTTCATCAGGAAATTGACCTCCAGCCTGCCGGTGCACGGCATCCGGACGATGCGGATGTTGGGCGGGTACTGCAGACGCCCCGATCCCGCCAGATCTGCCGCGGCATAAGCGCAATAGTGACAGCAGAAAGCCACGATTATCGGTTCGGAATTATTCGCGTTCATAACCATTTTCCTTATTTCGTTACGGATTCGGGATAGCTCTCCTCACCCGATCCCGTCAATAAAGCCTGCAGCATACCCTCGAATTGATCAGACTCAAAATTCCTGAGCTGGATCGCCTGTGCCGGGCATTCCGAGGCACATATGCCGCAACCCATACATGCGGCAGCGGCGATCTGCGCCTTGCCGTCAACGTTAACAAATGGAGCGTGGTAGGGACAGGCCCTGACGCAGGTCATACAGGAGATACACTTCCCCTGGTCAACGCTGGATACCTGTCCGCCAACCTCCAACTGGGTCTTTGAAAGAATGGTCGCCGCCCTGGAGGCAGCCGCTCGCGCCTGTGAGATATTCTCATCGGACATCTTGGGTGAATGGGCAAGGCCGCACAGAAAAATGCCTTCGGTTGCGAACTCGACGGGCCTGAGCTTAAGGTGGGCCTCAACATAGAAGCCGTCGGCATTGAGAGGCACCTTGAGCATATCTGCCAGCTTTCGGTTGTCCTGCGGAGCATCGATACCGGTAGCGAGCACGATGGTGTCGGTCTCGATCTCCACCGGCTCCGGAAAGTCGGGGCTCCTCAGTGTGACCAGGCTATGATCGTCGGAGATGACAGGCGGGTCTTCTTTTTCGTATCTCATAAAGAGAACACCGGCTTCGCGGGCCTGTTTATAATATTTTTCCCTGAATCCATAAGTACGGATATCCCGGTACAGAACAATGATATTCACGTCGGGGTCCTGTTTTTTCAGCTTGAGGGCATTCTTTACCGCCATTGAACAACAGATGCGGCTGCAATAAGGCCTCTCATCACTGCGCGAACCGGCGCACTGTATCATCACGATGTTGCGGCTAGCCGAAGAAAAACTGCCCGAATGCAACGCGCTCTCAAGCTCCGACTGGGTGATGATGTTGGAGGACCGGCCATACTGGAAATCTTTCGTGACCGCCGGTTTGGCCCCGGTGGCGACCACGATCGCACCGCATGGCACCGTAATCTCTTCATTGTTCTCGTTGAGGGTGACCTCAAAATTGCCTATGAAGCCGGCGACATTCTTCACCTCGGCGTTCATGTGCAGGACGATATTTTGGCTTCTCTGAACACGGCCTATCAGGGAGTTGAGGAACCCGCTGGCATCGTCGTGTTCCAGCGTGTAATTCAGGCCGAGGAAATTGCCGCCCAGCGTATCCGATCTTTCGACCAGGTGGGTCTCAAAACCCTGCTGCGCCAGTGCCAGGGCCGCCGACATGCCGCTGACGCCGCCACCGATGACAAGGCCGCTCTGAACGACACTTGAGTACGAGCCCTGCAGCGGGACCAGCCTGCGGGCACGGGCGATGGACATCCTGACAAGGTCGATGGATTTCTCGGTTGCCCGCTCCGGCAGTGCCGAATGCACCCATGAGCATTGGTCGCGGATGTTGGCCATTTCAAACAAATACTGGTTGAGGCCGGCTTCACGGAGCGTGTCCCTGAAGATTGGCTCGTGAGTGCGCGGCGTGCAGGAAGCCACGACAACACGGTTGAGCCTGTTCTCGCGGATGGTCTCACGGATATTGTCGAGACTGGTATCGGAACAGGTGAACAATGTATCGGTGGCAATGATGACATTCGGCTCGTTGGCCACAGTGTCAACCACTTTTTTCACATCCACCACTGAAGCGATGTTGCGGCCGCAGTGGCAGATAAAGACGCCGACCCGGGGCTCTTCATCGGTGACGTCATGCTCATCGGGATAGACCGGTTTGGTGACCAGCGTGTTGCGGGCCGGGGCCAGCAGTTCCATGGCCATCGAAGCTGCGGCGCTGGCCTGGGTCACCGTCTCCGGGATGTCCTTCGGCTCCTGGAAAGCCCCTCCAACAAAAACCCCCGGCCGGGAAGTATTCAATGGCGCAAACCTGTCAGTGGCACAGAAACCGTATTCGTTAAGCTCAAAACCAAGACGCCTGGCGGCATCCACGGCAGCGAGGCCCGGCTCCATGCCGACGGACAGAACGACCAGGTCAAAGTCCCTTTCCTGTAATTGATCGGCCTCGTTATAGTATGTCGCCCGCAGGTCTTTCGTGCCGGGCATCTGGATGATGCGGGATGGTATCCCCCTGATGTAATCGACACCCTGTTTCTTTGCCCGCTCGTAATACTGGTCAAAATCTTTACCATGGGCCCGGATGTCCATGTAGAAAATGGTCGCCTCCAGCCCGGGCAGGTGCTCGGCGGCGATCATCGACTGCTTTGTGGAGACCATGCAGCAAACAGAAGAGCAATACTCATTTCCGCAGCGGGTATCCCGCGAGCCAACGCACTGGATCCAGGCCACACGCCTGGCTTCCCTGCCGTCGGAAAGCCGGATGACATGGCCATCGAAAGGCCCGGAAGCGGAGAGCATGCGTTCGAACTGAACGCTGGTGATAACATTGGGATACCGGCCATATCCGTACTCACCCTTTTTCGTTGCATCGAATTCCTCAAAACCGGGCGTGAGGATAACGGAACCGACATCAAGCTCGACGATCTTTTCTGTCATCGTATGGTCGACCGCGTGCTGCTCGCATGCGGAGGCACACAGCTGGCACTCGGAACACATGGCGCAGTTGAGACAACGCTCTGTCTCTGCCAGGGCGGCCTCTTCGGTAAGGCCCTCTTCGACCTCGGTAAAATTCCCGAGGCGCTGGCTTGCGGGAAGTATCGCCTGCTCGTTACGGGGCCTCTTTTCCATACCCCTTGTTTCAGGGAGCATCTCTGGGGGGACCGGTCTCACAGAGGATTCAAAGCGATCGGATAACATGTCCTCGCCCTTGAGGTAACGGTCTATCGATTCTGCCGCTCTCTTGCCTGCGGCTACGGCACCGATAACGGTGGCGCTGCCGGGGATATTGTCACCACCCGCGAACACGCCCTTTACGGACGTCTCCAGAGTGATCTTATCGACCTTGTACCAGCTCCCTTCTGTAGCCGCCCCCATGCTGCCAAGTGAGTCTTTATCCACGGCCTGGCCGATGGCGACGATGATCCGATCGGCCTTTAACGTCGTCGTCTCGTTCTCGTTGTAAAGGGGACTGAATCGTCCGTTCTCATCGAAAACCCGGATGCAGCGCTTGAGTTCGACAGCATCGACCTTTCCGTTGCCAAGAATGCGTTTCGGGCCCCAGCCATTGTTGACCCCGATATTCTCTTCCAAGGCGGCAACTACCTCTTCAGGCAGGGCCGGCATCTCGTGGCGCGCCTCCAGACTTACCATCTCGACGGCTTCCGCGCCAAGGCGCACGGCGCTGCGGGCCACATCGACGGCAACGTTGCCGCCCCCGATGACCACCACTTTGCCGCTGAGCCGGGGAGGGTTGTCCTTGTCCCCGGCCCGGCGCAGGAAATCGAGGCCATAAGCGATACCGCTTTTGTCCTCGCCCTCGACGCCCAGGGTCCGGCTGCTCTGTGTGCCCACACTGAGAAAAACGGCATCATTTTCCTGCCGCAACTTGTCCATAGAGGTATCCGTGCCAATACGGGTATTGTAAACAAATGTGATCCCCTTGCGGCGTATAAGTTCCACCTCGTAGTCCAGGACATCCTTCGGCAGTCGGTAAGCCGGGATACCCCATCGGAGCATACCGCCGGCCCCCGATGAGGCTTCGTAGACGGTCACCGCATAGCCACGGTCCGCTAGATCGGCGGCAGCGGTCAAACCGGCAGGCCCTGCACCGATGATGGAGATCTTTTTGGCGCCTGCAGCCGGGGCCTTCTCTTCCGGAAGGGCCAGTTCACCTGACCTGACCATTCTCATCTCCTGGTCTGAGGCAAAGCGTTTGAGCAGTCTGATGGAAACCGATGTATCGATATTATTGCGCGTACACTCGGACTCGCATGGATGGGTGCAGACACGTCCGCAGATGGCGGAGAGAGGGTTTCTCTCCCTGATGAGATTGACGGCCTTGAGGTATTCCTTTTTCTTGATCAATTGGATGTAGCCCTGAACGTTGATGTTCGCCGGGCATGCCACCTTGCACGGAGCGTGTCCGCTCTTCAGGATACCGAACTTGTTGGGCGTTGCCTGGGCATAAAGCTTTGCGATAGCCTTCCTTGTACCCATTCCGCGGTCAAATTGATTGGGAACGTTTACAGGGCAAACGTCGGTGCACTGGCTGCACGCGGTACACTTGTCTTCATCTACATATCGGGGATAGACCTTGATCCTGGCCTTGAAGTTACCGGGCTCTCCTTCCAGGCTGATGAGTTCGGAAAGGGTAAATATCTCAATATTTATGTTGCGGGCGCATTCGACCAGTTTGGGCGACACGATACAGGTAGCGCAATCACCGGTGGGGAACGTCTTGTCAAGATGGGCCATCATGCCGCCTATGGCCGCGTCACGCTCCACAAGATAGACTTTGAATCCCGAATCAGCAAGGTCGAGGGCCGCCTGAATGCCGGCGATACCGCCACCCTGGACCAGAACCGCGCCTGTTAACTTTTTTTCACTTTTATCCATATCTTAACCTTAAATGATCTCCAATTGTCCGTCATCAATAAGCATTTTCATGAAACCGCTGCTTTCGCTGTCCTCAAAACAGCTGCCGGATCAACCATGAGCTTGCTAAATCCAAGTTTTTCAGGCGCAAGACCGAGGGCGAGACCGATGAGCTGTGTGATGTAGATGACCGGTATATCGTATTTCCTGCCGAGGAGCTTTTCCATATCGGCCTGTCTCACATCGAGACTGATCTGGCACATGGGACAGGCGACGACAATGCAGTCGGCTCCGGCAGCCTGCGCCATCTCAATAACAGCAGCTGACCGCTTGATAGTAATCTCCGTCCGGGTAAGGTTTTGCATCCCGCCGCAGCAATCCACCTTACCGGACCACTCCACACTCTCAGCGCCAGTCACGTCGATGAGGCTCTCAAGAACAGTGGGGTTCTCGGGATCGTCAAAACCTGTTGCCTCCGGAGGGCGAACCAGGTAACAACCGTAATAGGCCGCCACCTTGAGACCCGTCAGCGGGACAACGATCTTCTTGCGCAGCTTTGCCGGTCCAAAATCTTTCAAAAGCACCTCGACAAAATGCCGAACCGGGACAGACCCGTCATAGGGCTCTCCAAGGATCTCGGCGATTGCCCGCTTCATTTCGTCAGAATGAACGACCTCATGGTTTGCCGCCTTCGAGCGGTTGTAACAGGCGGCGCAATTGACCACCATGTCCATGCCCATCTGCCTGGCTTTGAGAAGATTGGCGCTGGCCAGCGAGGCCGCCAGTTTCCGGTCGGTCTGATGGGCGGCGCTGGCACCGCAGCAGGTCCAGCCCTTGATCTCGCTGAGTTCGATACCAAGCGCCTCCGACACCGCCATGCATGACTCATGCATATCGCGAGCAGTGGAATGAGCAGAGCACCCGGGATAATATGCGTATTTCATCGTCCTGTTCCTTTGTTTTGCGCAGCCTTTTCGAAGATGCGTTTCACCTTGCCCTTGTCGGCGCCGGACGGCGGCAGGATCGCCATTTTTCCTTTCTTCAGCATGGAAGGGAACTTGTCCATATCCTGTTTCATGTCCCCCGTCCCGAGCTTGTATTTTACGATGGCCTTCAGATCATAAGCGCGGCCGTAAGACCTGACCGTGTCCAGGAACAAGCGGTTGAACAGAGGCGCGTCGCCTTGAGGTCTGGCAACCCCTTTTTCGACAGCGATGGATCTCAAGGCATCAATGACAGCCGCGAAGTTTATCTTATTGGGACACCTGGCATAGCAAGTTTCACAGGAGAGGCATATCCAGATAAGGCCGGTCTGTAATAATTCGTCGCCTGCGCCAAGCTGCAGTCTGCGTATTATCTCGGAAGGCGGCGACTCGACCCGGTCGGCCACAGGACAGCCGACGGAACATTTCCTGCATTGATAGCAGGTGCTCAGATCGACATCCGCCTTTTCCCGCACAATCTTCAGAAGGTCTCCCGGGGCTTTCTGTTTTGAAATTCTTGTCGTCATTTTCTACACTCTCTCATTTTTAAACTACCACTCGTCCGATTCCATCTCAGCGGTGCCTGACAGTTTCGCCGGGGCGACCTTCCGGTAGACCGCGCCGGGCCGCCTGTGCTTGCCGTCGACGGTGAGCAGGCCATCCACCCTGATCCCGAACAAACGCTCATTCTCCTGGAGATACGGCAGGATGGTCTCCCAGTCCTGATCGGTCATCCTGAAGAAATTGCCGCCGTTGAGCTGCTGCCTGACAAGGTACCTGTGAGGGTCACGTACATAGATCGCACCGCCTGAGGCCAGAGAGAACAGGTTGCCGCCGGGGTAGGGCTCCTTGAGATCGACCACGTTTCCTTCATCGTCAAGCGTGATGGCGTTGAGAACGACAAAACCACCTCCCGCGAATGGGTCACCCGCCATAAAGGACTCCGCGAGGAAGTCAAGGCATGTGCCGTTGATCACCACTCTCGGTCTGCCCACGGAATTTATAAGAGGACGGCCGGCGGCATTACCGAGCACAAAAATGGAACCGCCTTTCGCACCGTACAGAAAGGTCTGCCCAACGTCACCATGGATGACAAGCTTGCCGGACTTGATGATCTGCCCCAACTGGTCCTGGGCGTTGCCGTGGACGGTGATCGTCAGACCATCTATGCCGGAGGCAAGGTAATCACCATCACTGTCGTACACGTCGATCGTGACATCACCGGTATGCGGCCCCAGACCGCAGCCGGTAAAACGCTGGCCCGCGCAGTTATAGACGATGAAATGCTTCCAGCCCTTCACGTAGGCATCCACCAGGAGCGTGGAATTACAATCATTCCCTTCCGGCGGGAAACCGAGCGTATCGATTATCAAAGTCGTCTCGCCCTCCCGCGGTCCCCTCAACTGTCCCCTGGTATCGTAATTGATAAGCCGGAATTCGGCTGTCGATGTCCCCTCTCCGATCAGAGGCATTTTGGAGAACAACTGGCGCAAAGCACTGCGAACGATCTGGAGGATGTGTTTGCGCTTTTTCGTGCCCGCGGCATACCGTCGGTCGTTGAGAAACGTCATCACTTCAATGGCCCCGGCAAACTGGTTAGAATCCCTCGCCTGGGAAATGACCGCCTCGCATGCACGAGCGACATCCGGCAGAGACCACCCGGCAATGCTGCCCGTGAAATAGCGAAAGAGGCCCTCGCTTCCGGTATCGAAATGTTCTCTTATACCTGCCGCGATCTTATCGCCATTCTTTCCGGACAGCATAATTTCTTCCGACAGATTGCCGATTTCGGCCCCGGAAGGCAGCCTTACGGGAACGCCGAACTTATCGGTACAATGAAGACCGTATTTGCCCGACCCGTTCTTTTCGACAGTGAATATAAAGGAACCGCCGTCCGTCGAACTGCCGCCGCGGGCATTCCAGTATTTGTCCGCAATGGGGCAGATACGGCCGTCTTCCTGGGACATGCTGTGCAGTGTCGCATCGATCGCCTGTTTTTCGGAACATATCAGACCGACCTGTACTTCACCGTCAGCAAAGGCGAAGACCTGCGGGCGGAGCATGGAGGTATCGGTGATCCCCATGAGCTGGAATTTATCGGCCCCAGCAAGGGTGCGGGCGATGATGAAGAACCAGGGCCCGTCCGGCGAGGCATGGATGTGTGTCGCCTGGATTGCGCGGTAGATGGCCTGTTTCTCTCCCGGCAGTCTGTCGAAATCCAATTCCGTGGTAGGCGCAAGGGCCTCGATGATATATTCAAGCGGATACCCATATGTCCTGCTCAGCAGGTCAAAGATCTGGATCGAGACCTCGGTATCGGTCAGGAACTGGGGGTAGATATGCCGCTGGGCAAGGTATTCACACACGGAGCTGTAGTTTGCAAAATCACCGTTATGGACAAGCGCGGTATTGATAGCACCGAAGGGATGCGCACCGCCCGGGTGCCAGACCCGCCCCTTGGTGGGGAAACGCTGGTGGGCGATCCAGACATGCGCCTTGAGATCGTCGATCTTGTAATAATCGGTGATCGACTCCGCAAACCCGACCACTTTCAGGATCATGATATTTTTGCCGTAGGACATGACGAAGGCCTTTTTATCACCCAGCGAAGCGTAGTATTCCTGGTTCAGCTTGACAGCCTGCTGACTCAGGAACTCACCTTCCGCATATTCACGTGTCAGTTGGCCCAGTTCATTCTTTGCAATGAAACTGTCCAGGGCCTCCGGCTTGACCCGGACAAAATAGCGCATGACATCGGGGGGCCTGGCCTCCAGCGAAGGGATAGCCGTCCAGTCTTCAACCGTATCCAGCCTGCAGGAGGTCTCGACCTTAAAATAAGGAGTGATATATTTCTCTTCGAGCTGCCCCTGGACAGTGTTGTCCAGGAACGCGACGTGCATCATATAATAGTCGTTCAGGACCTCGCGCGTGACCCCGAGCTGCTCCGGTATAAAACCTACCGCGGCGATCCCGCCTCCCTTGCCGTTGCCGCGGTTATGCATCTGCCGTGACGGCTCATGGATATGGCGGGCGGCAACCGGCTCCGTGGCGCAAAAACCGACCACTCCGCAGCCGCCCTCTTCTTCACCTTTATAGGACGCAGGGTAAGGTACACGCAGCTCTTCGATAAGCCGCTGTCGGGAACGTAAGATTTTTTCGATAATCCCGCTTCTCATATATGGGTCTCCACATCATTGGTATAATCAAGGTGCATCAGAAGATCGGTACGCCCCCGCAATTCACTGACGCTGCGCATGCCAAACCGTTTCAATATGGCAACCAGCTCTTTCCGCCAGGCACTGTACAGATTGATGATCCGCTGTGTCCCCCATTCAAGGTCCACATCCGACGCAAGTTCGGCATCGGTGGTCGCGATGCCGCGCGGGCAGCCGCGACCGCTTTCGCAGCGTGAACATCTTATACACCCCAGCGCGACCAGTTCGGAAGTACCCACGACAACACCATCGGCCCCCAGCGCGATCGCTTTCGCGATGTCGTGGGGCGTCCGCAGCCCGCCGCTGGCTATCAGCGTGACCTTGTCACGGATGCCTTCATCGGTGAGGAACCGGTGGACCTTTACGATGCCGTATTCGATGGGCATCGCGATGTTCTTCTTGGCTATGTCGGGCGCGGCCCCTGTGCCGCCGTATCCGCCATCGAGATGCACGATATGGGTGCCCGCGGAGTAGCTGCCCACGGCGACCATATCCACGTCGTTGGGCGTGGAAACCTTGGTGGCGATCAAGGTTTGCCGGTTTATGTGCTTGATCCAGTCCATGTGCTTCTGGTGGTCTTCGATTGAGTAAACACTATGAAAGGGAAATGGCGAAAAAAGCGAGATACCCAGGACCGTCTCACGCATCCTCGCGACTGCCGGGGTTACCTTATCTGCCAGCAGGTGGCCGCCAAGACCCGGTTTGGCGCCCTGTGCGTACTTGAACTCGACAATGCGGACACGCTGGATCGTCTCTTCGCGGACACCGAAAAGACCGGTGGCTATCTGCGTGATGACGTGGTCGTCGTAGGGCTTCATGCGCTCCATGTAGCCGCCTTCACCGGTACAGGTAAAGGTATTGAAGGCGACGGCGGCGCGGGCCTTGGAAAGCTGGACAACGTTGCTGACGGAACCAAAGGACATGCCCCCTCCATACCACGGGACATCGATCTTCACCTGCGGCCGGCCGTCACCGCGCCTGTTGAGGACGATGCTGGTGTCTATCTCATCGTCGAGCAAATCAACGGGTGGTTTTTCAGGGAACCTGAACCGCAGGCGGTCAAAACCGCCGCCTGAAGCACCGGTCTCATACTCGTAGCCGTATTCCGGTGCCGGCGGCTCCCCGGTCTCGGCCATCCTCCAGGTAGCCATCAACATGTCCGGCGTCCAACGATAGTCACCCATCGCCTTCAACATCGGATTCTCGACCATTTGCAGCGCCTTGTTCGGACACAGGTCTATGCAGTAATGATCTGTCTTCCGGCAGGAAGGACCGATGCAGACATTCAGGTGCGGGGCTGAAAACAGTTTATAACCGGGCTTCAGCACGTGCACCCCATTGGGGCAAACCCGGGCGCACCTGCCGCAAAGCGTACAGTCGCTGCTGCGGCGAATGATGTACTTGGCTATCTCGTTGCGATAGCGCGGGGGTGCAGGCCTTACTTCACGAGCGACCTCAGCCTGCGGCACCAGCGTTTTCGCCGTGTTTTCGGGCAGAATTTCTTTAAGCGCTGATTCTCTTGCCAAAGAGCCTTCCAAAGGTCTCCTCCTCTATGTCTTCAAAGAACAATGCACGGCCGGTCTCGCCGCGCAGGCGTCTGGCCTCCCGCATTCCCATTGCCCCCATAACCTCGATCAACTGGTCGTGCCAGACCGCGATAAGGTTGGTCATGCGTCCGGCCCCATATTCTGCGGTGATACTTTCGATCTTTGCCGGACAGTCAAAACCATCGCGGCAGCTTTTGCAGAAACGGCATTCAAGACCGATCAGCAGAGGCATATTGATGGCTATCGCATCAGCGCCGCAAATGATCTCTTTCGCCATATGTTCCGCCAGGGCGATGCCTCCTCCTGCGATAATGGTCACTTCGTCCCGGATACCGTCTTTTACCAGAGCAGTGTGGATGTGCCGTGTCATGTCTTTTATAAACTTCGGTTTTTCCACTCCTGTCTGGTTGCCGTTGATATCGGACACGATGTGGATCGCCTCGATAGCGGGATTACGGGCAAGCTCTATAGATCTGCCTTCGCCGCGGGAGTCCAGTTCAACCCTCACCGCGACCACCAGACGTGGATTGACGGCCTTGATCTCTTTTATCCGGTCCTCGATCCCATTACCATCGGCGATCTCGATCAGTCGCAGCTTTCCGAGTATCTCCGGCGTCGGCAGAGAGGCATCCTTTCCAACGTAGAAGGCTATGTTCGACAGATGCTTCTCCTTATACGTTCCCAGGAGGTCATGTCGCTCCCAATCGACGATCACCATCGTGCCGGTATTAACTGCAGCGGCCAGCAGCATGGGCGTGAGACTGGGGAAATGATACTCCTCGGGGAACATGTCGATTACTATCGGGACCGGCAGGTCCACGAGCGGCGGCAGCACGGTGGTCAGTTCATTGTTTTCAAATGAAAGCAATTTTGGTTTCCTTCCGATATCAACGGAAGTGCTTATATATTCACGCCCGTGGATACCATCGCGGGTGGGTCGGACGATCTCCGACATATCGGTCCACATGGAATCAAAACCGGAGCCTGTAAATTTACCCCGGTAGCCGGCGCCGGAAACCGGAATGCCAGCCGTCTCGGCCTGGTTCCATGTCGTCAGGATTATATCGGGCGTATAATACCCGTTGCCCATGCGTTCATACTGGGGATTCACCGTCAAGGCCAAAAGGCCTTTCGTGCACTTCTGTACACAGGAGAAACAGCCCATGCACTCGAAGAACATTGCGCTGAATTCTTCAAGGTCCTTAATATATTGCATCTCCTGCCGGTATCGGTCATACACGCAGGCCTTTTTCACGCAATTGTGGCACCGGGCGCAGTCCTCGCGCCAATCGACGATCCCGAACTTGCCTGTCTTCGGCAATCTCGGCGGGATCTTTTTCGTGTCTATGTGATATTTCTTCGGCATTTCCTTTCGCCTCAATTATTTCGATACAGCCGCCAATAGCTCGCTTACCTTCGACTCGCTGCCGCCGGAGAGAATATGGACACCTCTCAGTCCCGGAAGGCCCTTGAGTTTACCGATAATTTCGGCGGCGATTTTAATGCCCTCTTTTTCCTGTGCCCCGGCATCGCCTGCTGCCGTCAGCCGGTTGATGATGTTTTCAGGAATAATGAAATCGGTATGCGTATCGGTCAATTCTCTGGCATGGGCGGCACTCCTGAGGGGCAGTACGCCGGCAAGTATCGCGGTCCTGTCGGCAAGCCTCTCGCTGCGGACGGCCTCCAGCCAAACCTTGAAGTCATCGACATCAAATATGGACTGAGTCTGGATAAAATCAGCGCCGGCGCTCACTTTTTTCCCAAGCCGCAGAATATTCAATTCAAGGGGCTTTAAATTCGGGTTGGCCACGGCACCCACGAGCATGCCGAAATCCCCCTGGATCTTCGTGCCGTCCAGCAACTGCCCCTCATTCATCTTCCTGACGATATCTATCAGTTGGATGGAATCAACGTCGAAGACATTGGCCGATTCACTGCAGCCGATGAGGGTCTGGTGAAAACCGGTAAGGCACAACACATTCTTGATACCGAGATAAGCCGCTCCGAGCAGATCGGATTGGAGTGCGATGCGGTTGCGGTCTCTCGTTATTATCTGAAACACCGGTTCGATGCCGGCCTGGCTTAAAGCCAGAGACCCGGCCAGGCTTGACATGGACACACCGTAGTGATTATCGCCCACATTCACCGCCGTCACCCCGCCGAACATTTTGGGATCGACCGTCAAGGCGGCGGCGGCCACCGGCAAATACTCGGCGGTGAAAATAAATTCTTTGCCGCCGATCTTAACTGCCAACTTGCTGTCAGGTTTCATACCCTGCACTCCTTGTCGAATAACTATTGGCCCCGTGATGCCTGCAGATCCGGGGCGCTCTGTACCATTGTCTTTATCTGAAGCCGGAAATCTTCCAATCTGCGGACAGCCCCTGCCATCCCTTCTTCGTCGATCTGGATCACCTTGACCCGCCCTTTCCCCAGCCCGGCTTCCTGCAGCAGTTCGTCGACGGCCTGCGCCCGTTTCCTGGAACGCAGATTCCCTTCCATGTAACGGCACTCACCTTCCTTGCACATCATGATGACAGCTCCGTCCGCGCCGGTGTCAAAGGCCTTGGTGAGGTACAGAATGTCCAGCTTTCCGGAACAGGGCAGGGGGATTGCCTTTATCTCGCCGGTTTGGCGGGAATAGCTCCGCATCAGTTCTTCCTGATCGCAGCTTGTCGCGCAATAGAAGAGATATATTTTAGGAATTTGATCGTTCAACTCTGCACCTTTACCTGTTTTTTTTCAAACCGCTTCCCACCAGTTTATCTGCCGCCTCTCCGACCACCTGCTTTCGTTCACGAAACGGGTGATGATCTTGCGGTATTGCAGGGAAGATTCAACGATCTTCTTAAAGTTCGTGATGATCCTTTTCCCCTGATCGGAAAAGCTTTCCAGGATCTTCCTGCCGTCACGGATTATCTTATTCACATCGATCCCTTTTTTGTCCCTCATCCATGCCTCCACCATCTCCGGTGTCACTTCTATATGGAACTGGAGGCCGTAGGCGCTGTGCCCTACCCTGAATGCCTGGTTCCCGCAGATCCGGCCCTTTGCAAGAAGGACACCGTCGTCAGGAATGTCGAAGGTGTCCTCGTGCCATTGGAAAACGGTCATACGCTGAGGATTCCCCCTGAAGAGAGGGTCTTTCAATCCCTCCTGGGTCTTTGCAACGGTGAACCATCCTATCTCTCTTTTTGGCGACCTTGTTATCCGAGCACCGCATGTCTTCGCCAAAAGCTGGGCCCCGAGGCAGATGCCAAGGACCGGAACTTCGTCGATAAGGGCGCGCCGGACGAAAGATTCTTCATCTTTCAGGAAAGGATAGGCCTCTTCCTCGTAAACATTCATAGGCCCGCCCATGATCACTATCCCCCCTATATCATCGAGGTCATGCGGGAGTACCGCTCCGCATGAAAGGTCCGTGATCTGGATATCCCATCCGTCTGCGGCGAATAGTTCCGCAATATATCCCGGTCCTTCCTGTTCAACGTGTTTCACTACAAGCAATCTCTTTTCCATGTTCTCCCTCCTTCCCTGATGCCCCCGCAAGAAGCGGGGGCATCAGGGGGGATTGGGGGTGGTCGGTCTATTTCAATATAGCTTCGTCACCCTGGCAGTATTTCCTGAGATACTCGAGCTGGTAGCGGAGCTTCTGGAACCCGTCTCTCAGGCCGTTGTCGCCATGATCGCTTTCCCAGAGCATTTGAATATCCCTGAGGGATTCGATGGCACTCGATACAATGCCGCCAAGGGCGGTATCTCCCATTTTTTCTTTTTCCCCGTCGAGAACACTGAGCGGAATGACCTTCACAATGGGGAAATGTCTTAAACTGTATAAACCTGCCATATGCACCTCACTCCAAGGCTGTTAAGGCTTAATTAGTCCAAGACGTTGACTTGTTTATGAACGGCTTTGTTCGTGTTTTTTGAAAACCCCTCTGAGGTCGTTGAGGGATCGGCACGTCGATGTGCAATCCTATTATAATGCAACATAGAGTAATTTACAAGAAAATATTTAGGGTTAACAGAGAGAAAGTTCCAAAGTTCCAGGTTCAATGTTCCAGAAAAAAACGGAAAAACATAAAGAAACATTTTTCTAAAGATAACCCCTGAAACCTGGAACTTTGGAACCTGGAGCCTTTCTATTCAAGCACCGTATAGGCGTTCTCGTGGTGCTGAGTCAGGTCGAGGCCTATGATCTCTTCCTTTTCCTTCACGCGCACCTTCATGACAAGGTCGATGGCCTTGTAGATGATGAAGCTCGCGGCGAAGCTGTAGACGAGGGTCACGCCTGCGGCAGCAAGTTGGATGAGGAACTGTTTGGGGTTGCCGAAAAACAGCCCGTCGGGCCCCGCGGGATTGACCGCCTTTGATGCGAACAGACCGGCCGCCAGGGTACCCCATATGCCCCCAACGCAATGGACACCGAAGACATCGAGAGCATCATCATAACCAAGCTTCGGTTTGATGTATGCCACGGCAACATAGCAGAAGACACTGACAAGGACACCTATGATGATAGCTGAAGAGGCGCTCACGTACCCGGCGGCCGGCGTGATCGCCGCAAGGCCGCCCACTGCTCCCGTAACCGTTCCAAGCACGGTGGGCTTCTTGTTGAATATCCAGTCGAGAAGCGCCCAGCTCAATCCCGCCGCGGCCCCTGCCGTGTTGGTCACGACGAAGGCGTTGACAGCCAATGCGTTCGCTCCCAGTGAACTGCCGGCGTTGAACCCAAACCATCCGAACCACAAAAGGCCCGTGCCAAGGATGGTAAAGGGGAGGTTGTGGGGAAGGATCGCCTTGCTCCCGCCGTTGCGCTTGCCGATAAAGATCGCCGTCATGAGCGCGGCAATGCCGGCATTGATGTGCACAACGATGCCTCCCGCGAAATCTATCACTCCCAGTTCCTTCAGCCACCCGCCAGCACCCCACACCCAGTGGCAGACAGGGTCATAAACGAATGTGGCCCACAATACCGTAAAGATCAGGAAAGCAGAAAACTTCATCCTTTCGGCAAATGCCCCTATGATGAGCGCCGGCGTGATGATCGCGAACATCATCTGGAACGCCATGAACAATTGATGTGGTATCGTAGCAGCATAATCCGTATAAGGGGCAAATCCCACACCGCTTAACCCTATCCACCGGAGATCTCCCCAGAAACCCTTTCCGGGAGCGAAGGACAGACTGTAGCCGAAAAGGACCCACTGAATACTGATAACGCACAGGATCACGATGCACTGCATAAGCACGCCGAGCACGTTCTTGCGTCCCACCATGCCCCCGTAAAAAAAAGCCAGGCCCGGTGTCATGAACATGACAAGGGCAGTGGATATAAGCATCCACGCGGTATCACCGGTGTCGATCACCCCCGGGCTGTACAGTGCAACCTCAGTTTGCTGCTGCCCCTGCGTCCCACTCACAGACTGGCCGAAGACAAGAACAGCGCAACCGACAAACATAAACACCATGATCAAAACTGCGATCTTTTTCATAAAGATACTCCTTTTACTGGATTGAACGGGCACCACCGACCGATACACCGGTGTCTGCCTCGCAACTTCAACAAAAACCCTCCCAGTCCCTCATCGATTCTCCAGGGCCTTGGAAATGGGGCAGCCCTCCCCCGCTTTCTCCTCAAATCCTGCCAGCGGGCAAGAAAGACGTATACAAAAAACCACAATGATATATTAAGCTTGGCTCCGGAACGCCTGTGTTGGAGCATAAAAAAGACGTCCCCGTTCACGGGAACGCCTTTGTGTGCAGCACACCGATGTGCTTTTCATCTACAAAGAAAAAAAGCACCGTATCGGTAACTAATGAAGACGGATCATGGGTTATGGGAGAAGAAACGGCTTGAACCGCTTGAACGTTAAGAGCAGGACCGTTTCACAAACACTCAAACTGTTCTTACTATTACCCATAACCTATCACCTATTACCTGTTTTGTTACCCTATCGCCACGCCTCCCCTCTCCTCAGTCCTTATACGGACGCATTCTGCAAGGTCAAGAACGAATATCTTGCCGTCGCCCGTCTCACCCGTCTGGGCGCCCTTTATTATGGCGCTTATCGTCTTCTCCGCAAAATCCTCATTGACCGCAATTTCGAGACGTATCTTTCTCAGGAGGTTGCCCATCTCCTTCACCCCGCGGTACACCTCGGTGACGCCCATCTGCCTGCCGTGGCCCAGGACCTCGTTCACGGTTATGAGATACACTTCCTGCTTGTAAAGCTCCTGTTTCACGGACTCAAGCCTGTCGGGTTGTATGATCGCTATAATAAGTTTCATGATATGTTCCTCCCTCCTCTATTCGAGCACTGTATAGGCGTTCTCGTGGTGCTGGGTCAGGTCGAGGCCTACGATCTCGTCCTTTTCCTTCACGCGCACCTTCATGACAAGGTCGATGGCCTTGTAGATGATGAAGCTCGCGGCGAAGCTGTAGGCGGCCGTCGCGGCGACCGCGATGACCTGCACGAGCAGCTGTTTGGGGTTCCCGAAGAAAAGCCCGTCGGCCCCCGCGGGGTTGACCGCCTTCGAGGCAAAGAGCCCGGTTGCTACGGCACCCCAGATCCCCCCGACACAGTGTACGCCGAAGACATCAAGGGCATCGTCGTAACCGAGTTTCGGCTTGATGTAGGCCACAACAAAGTAACAGAGAACACTGACCAGCACACCTATGGCGATGGCCGACAACGCGCTCACGAAACCGGCCGCCGGGGTTATTGCAACAAGGCCTGCCACGGCGCCTGTCGCCATGCCGAGCATGGTCGGCTTTTTATTGAAGATCCAGTCTATGAGAGCCCACGTCAACCCTGCGGCCGCCGCGGCGGTGTTCGTCACAATAAAGGCGTTCACGGCGATATCGTTTGCCCCCAGGGAACTGCCCGCGTTGAACCCGAACCATCCGAACCACAAAAGGGCTGTGCCGAGAATGGTAAAGGGAAGGTTGTGGGGAAGTATCGCCTTGCCGGCGGCCCCTTTTCTTTTGCCGATAAAGATGGCAGTCATCAACGCGGCGATACCGGCGTTTATGTGGACAACGGTGCCCCCGGCAAAATCGAGGGCCCCCAGTTCCTTGAGCCATCCGCCCACGCCCCACACCCAGTGACAGACAGGATCATAGACAAATGTCGCCCAGAGGACCATGAAAACAACAAATGCCGAGAATTTCATCCGCTCCGCGAACGCCCCGATGATGAGAGCCGGAGTGATGATGGCAAACATCATCTGAAAGACCATGAACAACTGATGCGGGATCGTCGCGGCATAGTCCGCGTAGGGGGCAAAACCGACACCCTTGAGGCCCGCCCACTCGAGACTTCCCCAGAAACCCTTTCCAGGCGCGAAGGACAGGCTGTAGCCGTAAAGGACCCACTGGACACTGATGAGACAGAGGATCGTGAAGCATTGCATGAGGATACCCAGCACGTTCTTGCGCCCCACCATACCCCCGTAAAAGAATGCCAGACCCGGGGTCATGAGCATGACAAGGGCGGTGGCAACAATAAGCCACGCCGTATCGCCTGTGTCGGCCTTCAGCGGGGCCTGCGCAGCGGGCGCGGACGGTGCGGCCCCTTCCCGGACCGCTCCCCCGGCAACCGACGGGGCATCCTGTGCAAGTGCATGCAGGGCCAGGGCCGGCATCCCAAGGAAACAAACAAGCAACAGCGTGACAAAAAACCTCTTCATCTTACACCTCCTGGATAAAATAACGAAGGCGTCTTGAACCGGCTTCGGTCAAGACGCCTTCGTCTGGCAACCAAAAAAGGAAATGGCGCCCTGAAGATCCTTCAGAACGCCATTGTTAATTTCACATCGCTGTGACTGCTCAATTCAGCGAGCAGTAATACTCTATAAAGTTAAAACCCCCATGGTCTGGTAACCCCTGATCATTAAAAACGCGCTCCCGGGGTCACCATCGATGCCGTTGTGAGGGCCAGGCCTGCCAGGAAACTGACCACGAACATTATGACTATTGTCGCGACGATCACCACAACGAAATAGACCATCCTTTTCTCAGGGGGTGTTTCCATCATCAGAGGGAGACCCAGGTAGAGAAGATAGAGATTATAGATGACCGCGATCCAGCTGATGAATGCCAGGCCGGGAATGATATTAAGTATGCTGATGATCCAGTACGGGGTATTGGAAAACACAACCGCTTTCATGGCACCCGTCAGGTTCTTTTTCGAGTCAAAGCTCGGGGCAAGGGCATCGGCAACAAAAGCAACGACAAAAAGACCGACAAGAGAGAGAACATACGACAGAATGAGGTGGATAATGCCGCTGACAATGGGCTGTCTCCAGTGGCCGAAAAAGGGTACATTATAGCCGATGATGGCGAGTCCGATGAATGACGCAATCGGGGGAATGGCAGCAAGTATCGCGGCGTAAGAGGTAAAGAGCTCCTGTATGGTGACCTGTTCGCCCTTGATGATCTCCCATGTTTCCTTGGGTTTAAACATGATGCTCTTTGCACGTTCCACCAGATTCATAAATCCTCCTTGTTGTAGGTTATTGCGTTCTTTTTCTTTGTGTTGAGCGTATGGTCATTATTTACCACATCCCGCAAATACTGTCCAAAGTATTTAAGAACGGCCGGTTTTTTTCTTCCCGGCGACGAAACCAAACGCCATGACAACGGCGACATATGCCGTCACGGGCCACAGCGGATGGACAACCCTGTGCATCCCGGTGAAGAAAGAGAGAACCATTATCACGACGGTGCCGAAAAGCGCAAGGAACGCATACACGCTCCCTATCCCCTTAAGAAACCATCCCGCGAAGACTATGTAAACGATTGCGCTCAAAAAAACGGCAAGCCAGGTGACCTCCCGCAGGATCTCCCTGACAAAGAACCCGAGGACAAGGGAGAACCCCCCTATTGCAAGAGTGGTCAGACGCGATATCATCAGGACCTTCCTGTCGTTTTCGATCCCCAGGAAAGGCACGATATAGCCCTTCACAGCAAGCGTGGTCGCCCCCATCAGAAAAGGGGAACCGGAGCTCATGAGCGGCGCCCACATGCTGATGAGGAAAAAGACAGCGATATAGGGAGGCACGATGGCGATAAGCGCAGGAAGCGCGGCAAGGGAATTGATCTCGGGAAAACGGTACTTCGCTATGATACCGCAAAGCGCCGCCATGACCACCACGGGGATGGCGATGAGATTGCCGATGATGATGCCCCGTTTCCCGTCGGTAAGGGTTTTTGCCGACGACGCCGTATTGATGACGGGCTGGGCGAGAACGCCGAGGGTGAAGTTGATGAAGGCCCAGCTCATTGCCTGGACCGCGCCGAGGTCGCCAAATACGGTGAAAGAATGACCGTCGCCCGCCATGGCCCCAAGTCCTCCCGTCGAAAAGATGACATAGAAACCGCCCAGGAAGATACCGAAAACTATGGCGCCGATGTGGATAAGATTCGTGTAGGCTGTGGCGACAAAACCGCCCATGACATTGTAGAGGGTGAAGACAACGGCCGTGAGCACCATCCCTTCCCTGAATGAGACCGTGCCCTTCATCAGGACCGACAATATGGCCCCGCCGCCGACGATCTGCATCGTCACCACCCAGATCGAAAAGGCCAGCTGGAGGACACCTGCCGCCTTCGTCGTCCTTTTGTCATAGAGTCCGCCCACTACATCCAGGATGGAGTATGTCTTTTTGCCGGACAGGATCCGGCCAAGGAGCGCGGCGGTCACGAACATGGCGACCCAGATGCCCGCCTGGAACCACAGGGCGCTCATGCCGTGGATAAAAGAACCCTGGGCCATCCCGACGATGGAAACTCCCCCGATCCACGTGCCCGCGATGAGCACCGAGATAAAGGGCACGGAAAGCTCCCGGGAAGCGATAAGGTACGCGTCCGAGGACCTTGAGCGCCTGGTCACAAAGATCCCGGTGAGCCACAGGATGCAGATGTAAGCCGCTATAGCAAAGAGATAGAGGCCTTTCATGCCTTTTTATTTCTTCCGGAAGAACTCATCGAGCCGCTGTTTGAAGAGCGGTTTCGACGCAAAGTCCGCCACGTATTGTCTCTCCCTGTCAAGATGGGACTCAAGGCCGAAGAAGAGAGAGCGGTTGACGAGGTCCTTGAAATTCCCGACAGTTTCCATGGGGAGAGCCTTGAGCGTTCCGATAAGCTCGCCAAGCTTTGCTTCAACCTCGCCGTCATCGCACACCACGTTTACGAGCCCGAGCTGTCTTGCCTCGTCCATGGTGATATTGCGGGAAAAAAAGTACATCTCGTTGAAAAGCTTCGCTCCCACGAGACGGGGCAGAAAAATGCTCCCCCCGCCGTCCGGCGTCAGGCCAATACGCCGGTACCCCATGTTCATGATCGTTTTCTTTGTCGCGATCGAAAGGTCACAGGCAAGGGCAAGACCTATCCCGGCCCCCACGGCCACACCTTCGATGACGGCTATGACGATCGCCGGGATGTTGCGAATCATTTTTATGCTCTCGTGGAGGACGGCCGCCTCCGCGTCAATGAGCGCTTCGGCGTCCTGCGCCTCCTTGAAGGCCATTATATCTCCGCCGGAGCAAAAAGCCCCGCCCGAACCGCGGATGACAACAAAGGGAGCCTTTTCCCTGGCGGCGTTCTTCATCGCCCCGTAAAGACCCTTGAGCAGATCGAAATCCATTGCGTTCTTCCTGTCCGGCCTGTTCAGCGTGATCGTGAAAACATCGTCTTTCAATGACTCCAGCACAACTGCCATATTTTTCTTCCTCCTTGTGATATATATACGTTCATACCTCGAAGACCGTCCCTACCGATGCGTAGAAATATCGCTCGCCGAACTCATCCGCAAGTCGCGACGCGACGGCAATACCGGTGCAGTGACATACCCCTATTGCACCGACATCCATCTCCTTCACCCTCTTTACAGAGACATCCACTGCGTCCGCCGGGAGAAAGCCCCAGTGCGTGCCGCCGATCAGGGCACAGACCGGCGCGCCGGGGAAGTGCCCGCGCACATATTCCAGCGTATTGACGGTCCCCGCGTGGGCACACCCGAGTACGACCACGAGGCCCTTTTCGGTGGTGATGACAAGAGCCCCGTCGTCCGGTACCTCGTCGGGTGCATATTCCTCTCCTCTTTTCACATGGAGGCGGACATCCCCCACCTCGTAGGAGGTGAACCTGGGCACCTCACCGGTGAAGTACACCCCGTCGTCGATCTCGCTGAATCCCCTGTCCAGGCGAAAATTGCCGCCCGCCGCCACGAGGGCCTCACGCCTGTGTGGTATGCCGATATACCGCACCAGCGCCTTTCCTCTTTCCTGTGATATGGCGTATTTATCATCAAAGATCGCGGGGTGGGCATGGACATCGACGGGCCCGGTTATACCCAGGACGTCCCTGAGACCTCCCGTATGGTCGTAATGCCCGTGGCTCACAATGATCTTTTTGATCCTGCGGAGATCTTTCCCGAACGTAAGGGCATTGGGGAGAAGGCCGACCCCCGAACCGGTATCGAAGAGACAGTCCCCCTTGTCCGTTTCAATATACACGGAAAGACCGTGTTCCCCTATACCCCGGAGATTGCCCACCGTATTTTCACAAAGTATGGTAAGTCGCAGGTGCTTCTGGTTGCTCATCGAGCTGCACTCCCTTGCTTTTTTCTGACATTTCTCAATGATTAAACATATCCTGCCATTTTTCAAGCGAAAAACCTTTACTTTATCACCTTGTGAAAAAGAACCCTGCAATCTGATAACCACATTTTTTATAAGGTTAACTGACAGGAGCTCAGAGAGGGGCAAAATTACTTGCCATGTGACAAAAAACCCTTGATATTCATACTTTTTATCTTGACATAAATTTCTCCTGAAATATAATATTAGTCTTATAAAATTTTTCACAATTGAGTTTTTTAGAAGTCACAAAATGACGAAAAGGAGAGGGCCGTTATGAAGTTAGAGGGCAAAAACGCAATTGTAACGGGTGGTGGCAGAGGTGTTGGGCGCGCTATCAGTATCGCTTTCGCCCAGGAAGGCGCCAACGTGGTCATCAACTACGCCGGCAATCAGAAAGCAGCCGACGAAGTTGTTGAGATCATCAAGGGGATGGGCAGAAAGGCTGTCGCCGTAAAGGGCGACGTAGGACAGGAAGCCGACGCGCAGAGGATCGTTGAGACCTGCGGAGAGAGTTTCGGCTCCGTGCATATCATCATCAACAACGCCGGTATCTCAAAACCATCCATGATGCACAAAATGAGCGTGGAGACCTGGGATGAGGTCGTAAACGTCCAGATGAGAGGCCCCTGGCTCATGGCAAAGGCCGCCTCGAAATATTTCATGCAGCAGAACTACGGCAGGATCGTCAATGTCACCTCCGTTGCCGGTGTCGTCGGCACGATCGGCCAGATCAACTACAGCGCCGCCAAAGGCGGGGTGATCTCCATGACCAAGTCAATGGCCCGGGAGCTCGCGAAATTCAATGTCACCGCCAATGTCATCTCCCTCGGCATCGTCACCACAGAGATGACCCATACCATATCGACCGACGAAAAGCTCAAAGAGATCTATACAAAACGCATCCTCCTCGGAAGGTATGCGGACCCTGAAGATGTAGCACCAGCCTTTGTATTTTTCGCTTCCGATGACGCCCGCTACATCACGGGCCAGCTGCTGTGCGTGGACGGCGGTTACGGAATGACGTAAGATCCGAGGGAGGTGATCAACTTTCACTCAAATATATAAGGAGGTGTCGTAATGGCTGATGTACCGAAAACAATAAAACAATGGCAGATGGTACAACCGACTGTATTCAACAGAGAGACAAAAGAGACCACACCCGGCAAACTGGAAAAGGCAGAGATCCCTGTTCCCGAACTAAAGGCAGGAGAAGTGCTGGTAGAGATCGCCGGCTGCGGCGTATGTCACACTGACCTTGGATATTTCTTTGACGGCGTTCCCACCGTGAGCAAACCGCCGC
>ENA-UOWG01000826-UOWG01000826.1-activated-sludge-metagenome-genome-assembly--contig:-NODE-826-length-36023-cov-5.122915_pt1 | contig 36023 bp, 41 predicted proteins | sample MGYA00238147_ERZ761563 | MGnify/ENA primary metagenome ERZ761563 (study PRJEB28884, sample SAMN05720216) | anaerobic digester metagenome | isolation source: active sludge of municipal...
TTTGTATTTTGCGCTTGTATGGTCGGTATATTCTGAAACATCTTCCAGATCGCGGCCCTCGATACTTCTAATCGCCTTTCGGGCGGCAAGTTCGTGGATAGAACGCGTCGAGAAATTAAACCTGCAGGGGAACATCAACGGCGGGCATGCCGGCCTGACATGCACCTCTTTTGCCCCGCAGTCCCATAATTTCTTGATGGTAAAATTCTTAAGCTGTGTCCCGCGCACGATCGAATCTTCGCAAACTACAATCCGGTTATTCTGGATAATCTCTCGTATGGGAACCAACTTCATCTTGGCGATTAAATCACGCGTCTCCTGCGACGGAGGCGTGTAGCTTCTGCCGTAGCCTGGCGTATATTTTACCAATGGCCTTCGGTATGGCTTACCGGATTCCTGGGCATAGCCGATGGCATGGGCAATTCCTGAATCGGGAACGCCAGAAACCACATCTACCTCGATATCCATATCGCGCCTGGCCAATGATCTTCCCGATCTCTCGCGAACTGTCTCAACATTAATTCCTTCATAACTGGAGGCAGGAAAACCGGTGTAAATCCACAAGAAAGAACAGATCTGATTGGTATCATCCCCAGCTTTTTTCTGCACCATTCCGTTTTCATTCAATAAAACAATTTCTCCCTGGCCGACATATTTTACTATTTCAAAATCGGTATTAGGGAAAGCACAGGTTTCAGTGGTTACTGCCCAGGCGTCGGAATTCCTCTGTTTCCCTACCACTAGCGGCGTGTATCCAAGCCTGTCTCTCGCCGCATAAACGCCATCCTTATTCAACAAAAGCAGTGAGCAAGAACCTTCGATAAGATCGAATACTCTCTCAATTCCGTCGATAATATCCTTGCCCTGGCTGATAATCTTGGCGATGAGTTCAGTGGTGTTGACTTTATCTTTGCTGACTTCGCTAAATGATTCGCCGCGTTTGAGCATTTGAGCCATCAGGTCTTCGCTGTTTTCTATTATGCCGTTGGTAACTAAACAGAAGGCGCCGAGTTTAGAATTCAGGTAAATCGGCTGCTCATCAAGTGCGCTGATAACCCCGATTCCTTTATTGCCCTCCATGTTTTTGTAATCATCGAAAAAACGGGATTTAAACTGGCTCTGGCTGATGTTGTGGATCCGGCGGGTAAAATCTTTCCCTAAAACCGCCATGCCGCCATATTCAGTGCCTAAGTGCGAATGATAATCAGTCCCGTAAAGAAGAATCTGCGCACAATTTTCTTTTGATACTACTCCAAAAATGCCGCTCATTATTGCCTCCTTATTAAAGACATAATTTAGCCTTACCGTTGGCAGGCTAAAGCGGGCTTCATTGTCCTAACCTTTACCTGTCGGCAGACAGAATTTTTCTCACTGACATCAGCGTCAGTTTTATGACAATCTATATAATTCTAATTGAATCTATAAGCAATCCAATGGCCCAAATAATGAGTTATGACTATAACTGTCAAAGCGATAATAATGTGTTCCATGATTACACTCAAGGGCTTGATATTTTGTGCCTTTGCCATTTTGTAGCTTACTACAAATAATACTGATAATCCCCAGATTACATTTACTAAAACTGCTGTAGGAAGCTTAAATAGTAAGACCGGCACTACAAACGTCAAAGCAAAGATAAATTTGGACAGAAATGTCGATATGGTCGCAATCCATACCTGTGCAGGCGTATGCACGTTTTCCGATTCTTCCGACACATGGATGCCCAGCGCGTCAGAGAATGCATCGGCAATCGCAATGGTGAGGATTCCGCCGATAACTACCAATTTTGAACCCGTGCCCGAATTCAGGCCCATCATAAGGCCAAGAGTTGTAATCACGCCTGATGTTGCTCCAAAGCTAACGCCAACCTTTACTGAATGCTCTGACATATTTCCTCCCCTAAACTAAACTTGCCACTATTCCGCCTAAAACTACAATATCTTCTGTGGGAAAAATTTTGGTGATGCTTTTATCAAAAAGCATATTTGCTTCCGGGCCGAACTCGCTATCGCCGGCCCAAAGCGTAATCAATATCGGAATTCCTTTAAATGCCTCAATCACTATCCCTGAGTCGCCGAACTGGACGGCCTTGGCGCTAAATTTCTCGACCGACTCCAGCAGGCTCTTGGGATTTGAGCCATATTTCCTTATTATCGGCTCGATTACCCGCTTTCTAAACGCCGGATAATACCCCTGGCCTCCGTCGAACTCCTGAAAAGATGCCCACTCGCTGGTAAGCCTGGGGATGCCTTTTAATTCCTGAATTAAATAATGTAAAATTAAGATGCTGTAGAAATCTTTGGCTTTTATGTTGCATGCCAAAGACAGAATTTCCCGCTTATTTACATCAATACTATATTCATCGGAAAGAAATTTGACTGAAAGCGAACTTTCTTTGGATAAACTTTTAAGCTCGCTCCAGGCTTTATCTAACGCAGGTTCATATCCCATTTTACCATCTTTCCTGTAAAATCAAAAAACTTTTTACGGAATTACTAACTTCATTCCATCATATGCTGCCACCACATTGATGCCGGTATTCGCCTTTAATTCTTCCGCCAGCTCATGCGGCTTGTGTTTGAGCATGGACATCCCAAAATGCGTCAGGATTGCCATGCTGGGATTGATATTGCGGATGATCTGCTTGGCTTCCTCAAAATTCAAATGGTCAATCCCCGGGCGCGGCTCATAAAAGACTAAATTTATAATCACGATGTCGGATTTATAATAATCCTCTATACCTTCGAAATAACGCGTATCGGCAATCAAAGAAACGCTTATTTTATCAAATAAAAACTTCAATCCGTAGGTCTCAACCGTATGCAAATGGCGTTTGGGCGTGGCAAATCTTATATTTTCGATGGAATATTCCTCGCCTTCTTTGAGATATATTATCCGGTCGGGAAAACTTTTGGTATGAGGAAGGATAACCGGCTCAATTTCCAAGGCATCAGCCGGGACAAAAACAGTCCCTCTTTTTTTAAAGCCGCCTTCGGTCATGGCCTCAATCATCACGTTGATATCATTGGAGTGATCCAAGTGTTTATGGGTAAGGATTATTCCGTCCAGAGTTGTAGGATCCAATTTTGGCTTGCTTGCGGAACATCTAACAATACTTCCCGGGCCGGGATCAACAATAACGTTAGTCCCTTTATAAGATACCCAAAGCCCGCCGGATGCGCGCAATTGCTTGATCATCACAAACCGCGCGCCGGCCGTGCCGAGGAATTTGATGTAGTTTTCAGAATCGGATTTCTTGATTTTTCTTATTACTTTAACCAAATCCTCTTCAACTCCTCATTTATATGAAACTGGACTTCCGCGGGGATGTGTTTTTCGTCGTCTATTTCTTTGATGTGAGTTTTTGTCCCTTGCGGGATCAAAAACTCTTTAACCTTCATTGCCTTTGCCCCGCAATATTTGACAAAAAATATGATTTCCCTGTCGTCACTGACAACGACGATCTCTTTGGGATTCTTCGCACGCTCAACCATGCGCTTGATTTTATCATCGGCCGATTCATTTTTAGTAAAGATTATTTCAGCTGACGCTGATGCATCCTCGCCAAAAACATCCTCTTTTCCGTCAAAGACAATTGTAACCTTATTTTTCCTTGAGCCTTGAGGATGCCTGGATTCAATAAACGAGATAAGCGCTCCCCGGGATGAATGAAGCTTCTTATTATTTTGTTTGGGCAGCTGCTTTATTATGTTGTATCCGTCGAGAATATAATGAATTGACATATGATTATAAATAAAAACGAAAAAGAAAAAAGGAAAAAGTTAAAGGAAAAAGCCAAAAGTTCAAAACTTTTTACTTTTAACTTTTGGTTTTTACTTTTTTCTTCTTACTTTTTACTTTCCATCTACTCTTGCCTACGTTTCGGGCTAGCGAAAACATAAACTATCGCGCCGACAACGCCTGTTATAACGAACAAGAAAAAAACTATTAATGACATGGTCTCGGCATAGGTTGCCGGATACCCCACGCGGCCGAAGAAATAAACCGAGCTTAAATCCCTTGAGCCCAGGCCCAGCATGGTCAAAGGAATCATGGAAATCGCATTGACGATAGGAATAATCACAAAGAAATAAATCAAATCGATATGAAAGCCCAGGCTTTCTGCAATAAAATATCCTATAAAAACTGAGATTACTTGGATTAAAAGTGCCGCAACTAAAGTAAATAAAAGCGCCTTTAATCTTGCCTCGCGTAAGAAAGAATTGATAGATTCGTCAAAATTTACTAGAGCGTTTTTAACCGAACCAACCCTGCTAAAAATAGCCTGCATTAATTTAGCTATCCTTCGATTGAATAAAACCAAGATTATGGCGAGGAGTATCCCGGCTATAATCGCAAAAGAAATCAAAACCGGCTTATCCACGAACTTATATCCCAAGAAAAGTGAGATAAATGCCACTGTCACCACAGCAATGTAGCCGCTGATCCTATCCAGCATAACCGTGGCAAGAAGTTTGGACTTGGAATTTGACGAATAAACCGACAAATCCACGGTCCTGGCCAAATCTCCCCCTATTGTGCTGGGGATGAAAAGATTTACTGCCAGGCCCATCAGATACGACACAACCACCCGCGAAAAAGGAACAATAACCCCAGCTGCTTTTAATAAAATATTCCAACGGAACATCCCCAGAAAATAATTGAAGGCGAATAAGAATACGGCTATTGAAAAATAAACAGGATTGGCTTTTTTTATGGCGAGGACAACATCGTGAAATTTGATTTCAGTCTTGGTGTAGAGAAAAACCAAAAGCCCTACCGTGATTGCGATTTTTAAGAAATAAATGAGGATATTCTTAAGGCCTTGGTTTATTTTCATTTTTTGTTTTACGCTTTGAGCGCAAGCATTTTAAGTGCCTGCTCGTATTTGGAGCTGGTTTTCTCGACGATATCTTTGGGCAATTCCGGCGCCGGAGGAGTCTTATCCCAATCAAGCGACTCCAGATAATCCCGGACAAACTGCTTGTCAAAACTTGGCTGGGATTTTCCGGGCGCATATTCTGATTTCGGCCAAAACCTAGATGAATCGGGCGTCAAGACTTCGTCGATAAGAATCATTTTGCCATCGTATAAACCGAATTCAAATTTGGTATCGGCAATAATAATACCCTTTGATTCGGCATGATTAGCCGCCTTTTTATAAATCGCAAGGCTTACATCCCTTAGCTTGGAGGTAATGTCTCTGCCTAATTCTTTTTCCACGTAATCCTGGCTTACATTAATGTCGTGGCCCACTTCCTCTTTGGTCGAAGGCGTGAATATAGCCTCAGGTAGCTTGTCAGATTCTTTGAGGCCTTTGGGCAATTTTATTCCGCAAATGGATTGCGATTTCTGGTATTCCTTCCAGCCCGAGCCGGAAAGATAACCTCTGACTACGCACTCAACCGGAATGGACTTGGCTTTTTTTACCAGCATTGAACGGCCGTCGAGAATGTCAAAATATTTTGATAATGATTTAGGGAATTCATTTACATTTGCGGAAATTAAATGGTTAGGAATAATGTCCTTTGTGAAATCAAACCAGAAAAGCGAAAGCTTGGTCAAGATCTCGCCTTTATGAGGAATGCAAGTCGGAATAACCACGTCAAAACAAGAAATCCTGTCGGTAGATATAACCAAAAGCTTGTCTTTTAAGTCGTAAACGTCCCTTACTTTTCCTCTTTTAAATAATTCTACATCCTTGAAGCTGGTAATACGCAGGGGTTCTTTTTCCTTCATATGCTCCTCTTTTATGCGTTAAAGAATTTAAGATTTTTCTAATCTATTCTTCAAGGCCTGCCACTCGCTAAGCAATTCCTGAGGAAGGTCTTTGCCGAAAATCTTAAGAAATTCTTTTTGCGATTGAAGTTCTTTGATCCAATTATCTTTGTTTACGAAAAATAATTTCTCCACGGAACTAGCGGGAAGTTCAAGGCCGGTCATATCGATATCCTTAGGATCGGGAATGTATCCTATCGGTGTCTTGACTGCGTCAACTTTATTATTGCAACGATCCAAAATCCATTCCAGGATTCTTAAGTTCTCCCCGAATCCAGGCCAAAGCATATTTTCATTTTCATCGCGCCTGAACCAATTGACATGGAAAATTTTAGGCGGTTTTACCATTTTTTTGCCGAGCTTAAGCCAGTGAGCGAAATATTTCGCCATGTTATAACCGCAGAAAGGCAACATTGCCATGGGATCGCGGCGCACTTCTCCTTGTTTTCCGTATTGGGCAGCGGTGCGTTCCGACGCCATGGTCGCGCCGACAAAAACTCCGTGCTGCCAATTAAATGACTCATATACTAACGGCGCCAAATGCGCGCGCCTTCCGCCGAAAAGTATGGCGGAAATAGGAACACCGTGATGCTGGTCAATTCTAAACGATGCCGTGGGACATTGTTTGATCGGCGCAGTGAAACGGCTGTTGGAATTTGCGCCTAATACAGGCTTGCCTTCTTTATCAAGCATTCCCGGCTTCCAGGGCTTTCCTGTCCAGTCTATGCCTTCTTGAGGAATTGGGCCATCGCCATCTTCCCACCAGACTGTCTTTTCAGGCGTCAATAACACGTTGGTATAAATCGTATTCTTCTTAATTGTCGCCATGGCATTAGGATTGGTCTTGGAATTTGTCCCAGGGGCTACACCGAAGAATCCGGTCTCAGGATTAATCGCCCAGAGAGAGCCGTCAGAATCGATACGCATCCAGGCGATATCATCGCCGACTGTCCAGATCCTGTAGCCTTTACTTTTTAATCCCTCCGGTGGAATAAGCATGGCAAGATTAGTTTTACCGCAGGCGCTGGGAAAAGCAGCGGCAATATATTCTATATGGCCATTGGGCTCTTCAATACCCATAATCAACATATGCTCGGCAAACCATCCCTCTTCTTTGGCCAAATAACTGGCGATACGTAGCGATAAACACTTCTTTCCTAACAAAACATTTCCGCCATAACCGGAGCCAACGCTCCAGATGGTGTTATCCTGGGGGAAATGCAGGATCAATCTCTTCTTTTCATCCAAATCGGCTTTCCCATGCAGGCATTTGGTGAATTCTCCGTCGGTACGCAACACCTCTAAAACGCTTCTGCCTATACGGGTCATTATCCTCATATTCAAAACCACGTAAATGCTGTCGGTTAATTCTATACCGATTTTACTGAATTCAGAACCCACGGGCCCCATTGAAAAAGGAATAACGTACATTGTCCGGCCCTTCATCGAGCCTTTAAAAATATCTCCAGCTTTCTTATAAGCTTCCCTAGGGGACATCCAGTTATTGGTCGGGCCAGCCTCTTTCTTAGTCTTGGTGCAGATGTAGGTAAGATGCTCAGTCCTCGCCACATCATTTATGGCGGTGCGATGATAAACACAGCCGGGAAGTTTCTCTTGGTTTAATTCAATTAGCTCGCCGGTTGCGAAAGCCTCTTGTTCCAGACGCTGTTTTTCCTCTTCCGAGCCATCGATCCAGACGATTTTATCCGGCTGGCACATATTGGCCATTTTCTTTACCCAAAGTTGAAGTTCTTTGTGTTTGGTCATTTTAACTCCTTAGTAATTCGCTTGCGAGATATGAGCTGCGCACGAACGGTCCGCTTAAGACATATTTGAATCCTAATTTTTCTGCAATTTCTTTATATTCCTTAAATTCATCGGGAGAAACAAATTTAGCAACTTGTAAATGTTGGTTTGACGGCGCAAGATACTGGCCGATAGCCAGAATATCACAACTAACGCCTTTTAAATCTTGCATTGTCTGAATAATTTCCGCCCAGGTCTCGCCCATTCCCAAAAGTATCGCAGATTTTGTTAAGATATTTCTATCAATCTTTCTGATTTCATTTAGCACACCTAAAGATCGCCGGTAATTCGCCATCGGCCGCACCTTTTGATAAAGCCTTTCTACGGTTTCGATATTATGACCAATGACATCGGGCGAAGAATCCATGACTTTTCCCAAGCTTCCTAGATTTCCCTGAAAATCAGGAATCAGTAATTCGATCTTTGTATCAGGGTTTAGATTTTTTATCTGCTTTACAGTTTCGGCAAACACTGAAGCTCCACCTTCGGATAAATCATCCCTGGTGACAGAAGTAATCACTACATAATCTAAATTAAGTTTTTTAACGGCTCTAGCTATATTTTGCGGCTCATTAATATCTAACTTTCCCGGCATGCCTTTTCTAACCGCGCAAAACTGGCAATTGCGTGTACAGATATCGCCCAAAATCATAAAAGTCAAAGCACCGTGAGAAAAACATTCTCCCATATTCGGGCAATGCGCGCTGACACAAACAGTATGAAGATTTAAATCTTTAACAAGATCCAGCTTTGATTTTATGGAGGCTGAATCAGGAATTTCTTTTTTAAGCCAAGAGGGTAAAGTCTTTATCATTTTGAATCGGAAATGAATTTCTTTATTGAACGGTCGTAAGTCTTCTCTGCCACCGGCGAAAAATAGCAGGCCGGAAGTTGTCCTTGCCTGCGATGATATAGGATACATTCGCAACAGATACCTTTTCTCTCGCAAGGCTCATAGGTGCAATTGCAATTTTCTAAATTTATCTTTTTATTTTTGCATTCGGTCATATTTTTAGCTTTGCCCGTATATCTTTGATCCTTTTTCTGATACGGAATTTATCGACGAGATTTGCATAGTCAATAATGAGCTTTCCATCCAAATGGTCTATCTCATGCTGCAGGGCTCTGGCCAATATCTCATCAGCCTCAATGACAAATTTCTTGTTATTTTTATCCAATGCCTCAACGACTATCTTCTTGGATCTTTTTACTCTAACGGAAACTTCAGGGAAACTAAGACAACCCTCTTCAAGCGATACATAGCCTTCTTTTTTTATTATTTTGGGGTTGGCAATCATCAATAGAGAATTATTGTATTCGATAACAATCATTCTTTTGCTCAAACCTATCTGGGGCGCTGCCAGGCCTACGCCGCCTGCCGCGCGCATAATCGAAAGCATCTCATTAAAAAGCTTACGTTCGCTCTCGCCGACATTTTTTACAGGCTTTGCTCTTTTGCGTAAAACTGTATCTCCAAATATGCAGATTTTACCGTCCAATGAATCTCCTTATTTATTCTTGATTCTGTTCTTATCGTCGACTTTAACCAGTTTTATCTTTACGGATTTAGCTTCTTTTTCTTCGATAAAACCATAAGCAAGTATGATTACTTCGTCTCCGACCTTTCCCGAAAGCGCGGCTGCGCCGTAAAGGCAGACAGAGCCGGAATTCTTCTTGCCTGATATGGCGTAGGTTTCGATTCTTGAGCCATTATTTAAGTTTAATACTTCTACTTTCTCTCCAGGAATGATCCCGGATTCCAAAAGCAAGGCTTCATCGATTTCAATACTGCCCTCGTAGTGGATTTTAGTTGCCGTAATTTTTGCACCAGAAATTTTTGACTTGCACATTATTATCATCATAGCCCTAAAGCCTCCAATATTTTATCCGCAAATAATGATGCCGCAGTTGGACCATTAGCGGTAATGATTTTCCCGTCCGTCACAACCGACTCGGCCGTATAAACAGCGCCTTGTGCCTTTAAACTTTTTATCTCCGAAGACCAAACCGTAGCTTTTTTTCCTTTTAACACTCCCGCATTTGCTAAGATTATGGGAGCGATACAAATAGCGGCCAAAACTTTATTTTGTTTTACCGCTTCGACAGCTAAATTGTGGGCTACTGGATCATCCCAATATTCCTGTGCACCTGCTCCGCCGACAAATATGATTGCGTCGTAATCTTCGGCTTTGATATCATCTACTAATATATCCGGATTAACTCTGGTGCCCAGTATTCCCCTGGCTGTATCTAAACTCGATGAAGCAATTGTAACTTTTACACCATTATCCTCAAGGACCAAATGTGGGACCTTAAATTCCTCGTCTCTAAAACTATTGCTTGCGATAATCATCACTGCTTTTTTTGCCATACCCTACCTCTTGATTACTTCATAGGTCTGCTTTGCTATCATAAGCTCTTCGTTGGTGGGAATAACTAAAACCTTGGGTCTCTTTCTTAAACACGGCAATAATCCCTGGCAGACTTTGTTTCTGATAAAAGCTTGGTTTTCTCCGATTCCGGCAGTAAAAACTATTGCATCCAAGCCGCAGAGAAGCGCTGCATAAGCTCCAATATACTTTTTTATTCTATAAATGAATATCTCCAAAGCCAATTTTGCCTTCTTGTTTCCATTTTTGTAAGCGCCAAATAGTTTACGCATATCATTACTTATACCGGAGACGCCGATTAAGCCGCTTTTCTTATTAAGAATCTCATCCATTTTCTCCGATGATACATTTAACCTGCGCTGCAAATAGGTAACGACTGCGGGATCTAAATCGCCGCAGCGCGTTCCCATCAACAGTCCTTCTAAAGGCGTAAAACCCATACTTGTATCCATTGATTTTCCATGCTTCACGGCAGTTATACTGCAACCATTTCCTAAATGGCAGGTTATCAAACGAAGCTTGTTAAGCGGTTTATTCAATTTCTTTGCCGCCTCATGCGCGACATATTCGTGGCTCGTGCCGTGAAATCCGTATTTACGGATGCCGAATCTTTTGTAATATTCGTAAGGCAGGCCATATATGTAGGCGAAATCCGGCAGGCTATGGTGGAAAGCTGTATCAAAAACAGCAACCTGTGGAATATGCTTCAATATCTTTCTGCACGCCATTATCCCGGCCAAATTAGCCGGATTATGAAGTGGCGCTAGTTTCGAACAACGTTTAATCTTAGCGATAACGCGGTCGTCGATTAACGTGGGCTTCCAGAATTCTTCTGCCCCATGTACGACGCGATGGCCAATAGCGCTAACACTTGGTAAATTTCTCAAGATTAACGCTATACCCTCATGATGATTTTTAACCTTTGAGCCGGTTTCACCGATTCTCTCGATAAAACCTTTTTTGATAATCCTTTTTGACGGCATATCAAATAACTGATATTTTATCGATGAGCTTCCTGAATTTATAGTTAGTATCTTCATAAAATTATTTCTCCCTGGCTGCCCTGATGGCGGTGACTGCTACGCAATCCACTATTTCATCTACGGTACATCCTCTTGATAAATCGCTGCAGGGTTTGTTTAGTCCCTGAAGCAAAGGTCCTAACGCCACTGCTTTCGCAAGACGATTTATAAGTTTATATCCGATATTACCTGCTTCTAAATCCGGAAAAATTAAAATATTAGCGTCGCCTTTTATTATTCCGTTTTTATTCTTAATCGTAGCTACTTCGGGAACTACTGCGCTATCGACCTGGAGCTCTCCGTCGACTATTAGATCGGGCTGCATCTCTCTTGCCAGCCTTGTCGCTTCTTTGACTTTATCGACCATCTCGCCTTCGGCTGAGCCTTTGGTGGAATAACTGAGCATCGCAACTCTAGGAGTAAGCCCTAAGACGGCCCTACCCAATCTAGATGTTGCCACGGCTATACTGGCAAGCTGTTTTGCGCTCGGATCCGGTATGATCCCGCAGTCGGCAAATAAAAACACTCCTTTTTCGCCAAAATCTTCATGGGGAAGAATCATGATAAAACTACTTGATATCGTTCCGATACTTCTATCTACCCCGAGACAGTAAATTGCGGCCCTAGCCACATCTGAAGTAGTATGGCTTGCGCCGGCGACAAAACCATCTGCCTCATCATTCCTTGCCATCATCGCGGCATAATACAACGGGTCAGAAATAGTTTTACGCGCATCTTCGGGAGTTATATTTTTATGCTTTCGCAGTTGATAAAACTGCTCGGAGAATTTATCAACCTTATTTTTATCCAGGCTGTCCCTGCTAAGAAGAACCACATTGGCTATGGATTCTTTACGGATTATCTCTACCGCTGCCCTTACGCGCTGGTCTTCCATTTCCGGGAGGACAATGGTTCTTGCTAAAGATCTTGCATCCTGCCTTAATTTTTTAATTATGTCTTCCATATTATATATTCTCCAATATTTTTTCTATTTCCACAAAGCTTTTAACTACCTCTTTTATCTTTTCAATTTTTTCTTTATCCTGAGGCCTTATCTTTACTGTCAGGTCGTGAACCTCATAGGTGGTATGGTAGGTATCCTCCTTTGATAAAATCAAAGGTATGCCGGATTTTGCAATTGTATCCATTATTTCCTGATATGGACGTATACCGCCAGTTAAAATTATACCCGAGATGGAGGCGCCTCCTTTTCCTTTAAGCTTAGCATAGTGCTGACTTAAAGTAGTAGTGAGCATATCTTCCCTGTCCCCGGCGGTAATAATAAGACATTCATCCTTGAAATAATTTAATGCGTTTTGGGGTTCCATTGCTCCGACAAGAATGCTCGATACACGATTATTAACATTTGCCCCACCCGAAATAAGTTCAAAATCAGTTTCCTCCAAAATCTGAGATATTGAAGGCGCGTTTAGCATCGGATAAAACGGTACGACCCCTAAAACCCTGATTCCTTTTTGGGTAAGGCCTTTGCGGACGTAATTACTGATTTTATCATATTTCTCCGGCAAGACTTTATTGACGATAACGCCCAAAAGCTCAACCCCTTCTTTTTCGAACAGGGCTTTGTTCAACATGATTTCGTCTATCGGCCGTCCTACACCGCCGGAAGAAATCAATATCACCTTGCTATCAAGAAGTTTAGCCACAGTGGCATTGGAATGGTCAAAAACACTCCCCACCCCGGCGTGGCCAGTGCCTTCGATAATCATCAAATCCCTACCCTTGGAGATATGCTCATAAGATTCCAAGATATGTTCAGTAATATCGCTTTTATTGGGGCTATCGATATATTTTTCGGTGAAGCCGCGCTCAACCGCTACCGGACTCATATCTTTAAGCGCGCATCTAACGTCACATATCTCACAGACCCGTTCTATTAAAACTGAATCCTCATCGATCTTGGCGCCTTCTTCCTCAAGATATCTTTGTCCGATGGGTTTTATAAATCCGATCTTCTTGAATTTTTCGCGTAGAGCAAAAATCAGGCCAAGCGAAACCGTGGTCTTGCCATCATTCTGCATTGTCGCGGCGATAAAAATCTTCTTTGCACTCATAAATTATTATTTATTTCTTTTACTAGTTGTTCTTTGGTTAAAAAACCTGACTTTTGAGCGCTGATATTTCCCTCTCTGAAGAATATTAACGTCGGGACTGACATAACTCCGAATTTATTTGCAGTATCCTGGCCTTCCTCAATGTTAATTTTAGCAAATTTTACTTTTCCGTCGTAGGCTTTAGAAACCTCATCAAAAACAACGGAAAGCTTCTTGCAAGGACCGCACCATTCCGCAAAAAAATCTACCAAAACCGGCAGATCAGACTTCATGACCTCCTTGTCGAAGTTCTGGTCATTAAGATGCACTATTGCCATAGTTTTACTCCTCCATTTTTTTAAATTATTTATTTTGCCCGGAACCTTCTTTTCTACCAAAAAGAAAACCTAGCACCTTTTTGATAAATTTGAATACCTTAATAAACAACCAAACTGTCAGAGCCAGCACAAGTATGATAACCACAGTGGCGATAACGGGATGTTTCACGATCATATAAAGAACAAATATAGACAATCCATCCTCTGTAGTACTGACGACGGCATTGCTGACCGGTTCGGGAGAAGCATTGATTGCCAGCCTCGTTCCGGCTTTAGTAAGCTGGGTGCCTCCAGAAAGCGTCCCACAAATCATAGCTAAAGGAATCTGAGCCACCGGCCCAAGATTCGAGCCTGCCGCAAATCCTAAGGCAGCAGCGCCTATAGGTTTAATAAATGTATGGATGCTATCCCAGATAGTATCAATGTACTTAATCTTATCGGCGAAGAATTCAATGCCGTACAAAAGCCCGGCGGCGATAAAAACCAAAGGATTGGAGATTACTTTTAAATCACCGGGTAGCCCGATCCATCCCATCCTGCCTGCAAAACCAAGGACCGCGACAGTTAGATATAACCTAACCCCTGAAGTCCATGAACCACCTAAGAGTAACGGCAAAGAGCTTAACGCTTCCATCCAACACCCTTCTCTGTATATTAATCTCCTATGAAGCCAGAAGAATGATATTACTGGGGTGGGTGACGGGATTCGAACCCGCAACCCTTAGAGCCACAGTCTAATGCTCTAACCAAGTTGAGCTACACCCACCATTTAAATTATTGCGACGGAGTTTCTACCGGCGCTACTTTCTCTTCTTTAAAAATATTCTCAAAGCTTTTGCCTATTGATTTAAATTTATCTCCTATAGATTCAAACTTCTGCGGCAGGGCTTCGGGCTCCGTGGCTATTGTGTTCTTTAGCATTTCAGTAAATATACTTCCGGTAATTTTGACTAAATTTATCTTAAACGGGATAAGCGTTCCTTTTATGGGCAAATCTAAAGTTATCTGGTTGGTCTTTTCCTGCGAATCTCCTCCTCCTAAAACTGAAGAAATAAGCCCAGGAATACTAATTTCTTTTGACTCGCCTCCTTGCTGCTGTTCTTCATAAACAATATTATCGATATTAAGATGGCATTTGCCGTCTATTTCGTTATTTTTAGCAGTTAGATCTATTTGCGAACTTACATTGGCGCTTTTTAATTTTTGTTCAGATAAAAAACTCTGGAAATAAGGACTGAAATATGCGCCGTCAAGATTGGATAATTTAATGTTTGTATCCATATCTTTCTTTAACCAGCTTATCCACCCATCCGCGCTAAACAAGCCCGGCTTTTCTTTATCTGTCCCCTGAACTTCCGCGCTCACCCTGAAACGCGGGCTTAAGGGATTGCTTATTTTAAGATCCAATTTTCTTATGACAGAAACAAATCCGTCCGACTTGATTTTCTTATCAATGAAATTTACTGTACCGTTGTCGACTATTATTTCTCCAATAATAACCGGCTTACTTTCTCCCTTTTTCTCTTTCAACAAATTATTAAAATTAAAATCTCCATTAGCGTTTCTTTGCAGCGTCACTACGGGGTCAACTAAAACTATCTTGCTAAAACCTACGTTGCCGGATAAAAATGCTATGAGGCTGGGTTCAATCAATAGCTGTTTTGTCTGAAGGAATCCCTCTATCTTTAGCTCGTCCATCTCCACGGTATGGGGAAAATTTAGTTTTATAGCTCCGATTTCCACCTTAGGCTTTAAGATATTTTCCATCTGGGAGACGACTAAAGATTTCCCCTTAAGGCTTAAGAAAATAAAACCGATTAAAGAAAAAATAACAAATGCGACGATTAAAAATAAAATGATTTTTGCCAATTTTCTCATTGCATTTCCTTTTTTATGGCGCGCCCGGCCCGGTTCGAACGGGCGACCCTCTGCTTAGAAGGCAGATGCTCTATCCAACTGAGCTACGGGCGCACAGATATTAATAAACCTTCGCTAACCGATCTTTTTTGACTTGGATAATTTTGCTAAAATCCTAACTTGAGCAAATGGTCGGGGAGGTGGGACTTGAACCCACGACCTCTTGGTCCCAAACCAAGCGCTCTAAGCCAAACTGAGCCACTCCCCGAATTGCTACAATCCAATACTTTAGCAATTCAGTGCTGAGCCCTAAAGGGCTAGGCACCTTTCTAAAGGAGTGTATTATAACATGTAAGAATAATTTTTGCAACTGTTGAAAATTTACTATAAATATTATATAATGCGGTAGTTATGAAAAAGAAAATATTAGTAGTTATAGCTATATTACTCTTTATTTTTATTTTACTTTCGGTCGTGACCTATCTAAATAAGCCCCTGATCTTAGATAAGGCCAAAACCATACTTTTAGATAATATCCAAGCTTCCACCGGAAGAACTGTCAGGATAGGTAAAATCGATTTTAACCTCCTGCAAGGATTCCTTATCCATGATCTGGAAATTTCTGAAAAACCGCCTCTAGATAAATCCGCATTTTTGACCATTAAAGAGATCTCTTTCAACCCTGTATTATTTCCTTTTATATTAAAAAAGAATATTTTTATTCCTTCCGTTAACGTATCTGGTTTAAATGCCAATATAACCAGAATTGATAAGGCAAATTGGAATTTCTCTGACATATTTGCATCTATGTCCTCTAAACCCAAAACAAAGCCTAAATTTTCTTTTACGGTCCTGAAAATAAACCTTAGCGATTCACAAGTTACATTCCAGGATAACACCTTTGCTGTTCCTTTTATAAAGAAACTTAAAGATCTATCCCTAGTAATTAAACCATCTTTTCCGACGAGCGCTAAGTTTGACCTGAAGGCTGAAGTTGAACAGGAAAATAGCAAAATCTTATCCAGCGGAAGAATTGATTTCTCAACAAAACAAACATCTATATCAATGAATTTAGACAACCTATCTATCCCTGAATATCTCGCATATCTGAATAACCTCCCCTTCTCTTTAAAAAACGGCAGATTATCAACAAAAATAGCCTGCAGTTATAGCGACGGACAATTACAATTAGAAGGTTCTGGTTCGCTAAGCGGCATTACCATTATCAAAGACAAATTAGAAATCCAGTCAGATTTAAGCTCTAAATTCAAAGCCAATTACAATCCCAAAAACCAAGCTAAGCCGCTTGATTATGAAGCGCTGATTAACTTATCTAATACCAAAACCTCGGGCCTTCCCTACATAAAAGAAATAAATTCAATAAGCGGGAAGCTCAAGCTTTCTTTAGATAAACTTATTTTTGATGAAACCAAGGGAAACTCCCTCTTCGGCCCATTGACGCTTTCGGGAAGCCTGTATAATTTCGCTAACCCTGAGCTTGACGTAAAAATCAAGTCTATCTTAGACCTGACAAGGCTAAAGGACGTATTGGGAGTAAAAAATGCGGAGATTGGAGGAGTTTCGGATACAGAATTAACTGTCAAAGGGCCACTCTCTTCTTTAGAAAATCTTAATTTTAAAGGAAAGGCGAGTATATCCAAGGCTAAATTTAATGCCGACTATCTTCCGGAAGCCATAAAAGATATTAATACCACTGTAAATTTTGATAAAAATAGAATCGCGTGGAAAGACCTAACCGCAAAATTCCAGAAAGAAACCTATAGCTCAAGCGGCTCTTTGGATAATTTCCTAAACCCGCTTATAAAACTAAATTTATCTTCGAGCCAAGTTAACCTCGTTGGTGAATTTGCCATTGCAAATAAAATCTTGGCCATATCGAAACTGGACGGCTCGCTATTAAAAAGTAAATTCGACATTAAAGGCGAAGTTAATATTTCAAATGTTAGCAATCCTTTACTAAATATCTCCGGCGATGCCGATATCGACCTGAATGATTTAGGCAGCTTTAATACGAACATTAAAGATATCCTGAATAATACAAAATTGTCTGGCGTAGCAAAGGCTAAAATAATCCTAGTAGGAAGGCTAAAAGACCGCTCTGATTGGCAGGCCAGCCTCAAAGGCACCTCAAAATTAATTTCCATTTATGGTTTCAAGATTAATGATGTGAACCTGGATTATTCTCAAGACAATTCGCCCATAGCTAATATTTTGCTTGTGGGAAAACCGTATTCTGGCGAGCTTGCCGTAAAAAATCAAATCGATTTATCTAAGGCTAATTTGCCTTTTGTACTAAAAGTTAACCTTAACGGCGTCGATATATCACAGCTCAAAAACGATACTCCGATAAAAGACAAAGAAATTTCAGGGAAGTTTTTCGGCGATGCGAGCCTGCAAGGTTCATACAATGATGTAAAAAATACCCTTAATGGCTTTGGCAATATCCATATTGAAGATGGCAACCTGTGGCAACTAGAGATGTTAAAAGGACTAGGACAGTTCTTGCTTATCCCTGAATTCCAAAAAATCAATTTCAAGGAAGCAAGCGGAGATTTCACTATTGAGAATAATAAAATTTCTACCGAGGATTTTACGCTATCAAGCGATCCGTTGAATATGTTGCTTGAGGGGTATATAGATTTTGGCGGCAATATCAACTTTAAGGTTACAACTCAAGTTGCGGAAGGCTTGATTAAGGGCCCGACGGATTTACAGGGGATCTTTAGTTCAATACTTTCACAATCTACAAACGCTATTACGATACAGTTGACCGGCACCTTAAAAAACCCTAAGTATAAAATTATTCCTATCCCGGGCCAGATCTTTAAGAAGGCTAAAGATTTTATTTTCGAAGAACTCGTGCCATAACTCTCTTGGCTTTTTTAATGGCCTTTGCCCTGTGGCTCATGGTATGTTTGATTTTTTCACCAAGCTCGGCAAAGGTCTTACTATATTTGGGGATGATAAATAGCGGGTCATAGCCAAAACCTGCGCTGCCCTTAGAACGAAATCCTATCAAGCCGTTGCAACTACCGTTTACAACGGCAATTAATTTGTGCTTATCGGCGATGGCTATGCTGCATCTATAGCGGGCATTCCTTTTTTTCAAAGGAATGTTTTTAAGGTCTCTTAACAATTTCAGGTTATTCTTTTTGTCGGTCGCGCCTTCCCCTGAATAACGCGATGAATAAACTCCCGGCTTATTTTTTAACGCCTTTACCTCTAATCCTGAATCCTCTCCCATTGTGAGCTTGCCTGTATACATGGCAATAGTCGCTGCTTTCTTGATTGCGTTTTGATCAAAGGTCTTGCCGTCTTCGATAATTTTGGGCGCGCGCGGGAAATCTGCCAAAGAAAGAATCTTCAGATTAAAATCTGCCAATAATTCTTCTATCTCTTTTAACTTCTTTTTGTTTTTGGTGGCGACTACTAAATCCATGCCCTACCCTAACATTACCTGCTAATCTTTAATATTTTATATTTTAAAATCCCGGCGGGAATCTTGATTTCAACAATCTCGTTTTCCTTATGATTCATCAGGGCGCCACCTACGGGAGAAGAAAAAGAAATCTTGCCCTGATCAAAATCCGCCTCTTCCGCCGAAACAATGGTGTATTCTAATTCTTCATCCGTGTCCAAATCCTTGAGCTTAACAATAGCCCCGATTAGAACTCTGTCGCTTGCGATATTTTCATCGTCGATAATCCTAGCGTGGCTCAATTTCAACTCTAGCTCAACAACTCTTTTTTCGTTTAAGGCCTGCGCTTCTTTAGCGGCATCATATTCGGCATTTTCGCCGATATCCCCATGCGATCTGGCTTCTCCAATTGCCTTAGAGAGTTTTCTACGCTTGTTAGTCTTTAGATCTTCCAACTCATCGATCAATTTCTGGTATCCGGCTCTGGTTAAATATATCTCTTCCATAATTTATAAAATATCCTTGAATAAATTCCTCTGGATGTCGACAAGCTCGCCTATGCCTTTTTGGGCTAAGGCAAGCAGTTTATCCATCTGCTCCTTGGTAAAAGTCTTGCCTTCGGCAGTTCCCTGGACTTCGATAAACTCGCCCTTGCCGGTCATAACAATGTTCATATCCACTTCAGCCTTGGAATCTTCAGCGTAACTTAAATCCAGTAGAATGCTGTTTTCTACGATACCTACGGAAGTGGCGGCCACAAAATCTTTAATAGGGATTTTGGTAATCAAACCTTCCTTTTTTAATTTGTTTAAGGCGTCAACAAGCGCAATAAAACTCCCTGTTATGGAAGCTGTGCGCGTTCCGCCGTCGGCTTGGATGACATCGCAATCAAGCCTGATGGTACGCTCTCCCAGGCTTTTCATATCAACAACAGATCTTAAACTTCTGCCGACCAATCTTTGAATCTCGTAAGTGCGGCCGGAATTTTTGTCCCTGGGGATTCTGGTCTCGCAGGAACGCGGCAGCATACCGTATTCGGCTGTCAGCCATCCGGTGCCGGTGCCTTTTAAGAAAGTCGGGACAGATTCTTCAATGGTGGCAGTACAGACCACTCGAGTATTGCCGAGTTCGATTAAACAAGAACCCTCGGCATATTTGATATAATTTCTGGTTATGGTGACTTTACGCAATCTATCCAATCCGCGGTTGTCATTTCGTATCATAGATACTCCTTCCTTTTGAATCAATCCCCACGATTAAAGGAAAATCTTTTACTTTTAATTCGTAAATTGCCTCAGGACCCAAATCTTTATAGGCAACTATTCTCTTTGATTTTATTTTTTGTGACAATAAAGCTCCACAACCTGCCGGAGCAAGAAAATATACCGCCTTATGCCTTTTTATCGATTGCCTGACTTTTTCCGAACGGGCGCCTTTGCCGATCATGGCAATTAAGCCAGCAGCAAGCAACTTAGGAGTAAATTCATCCATCCTGGAGCTTGTTGTGGGACCGGCCGAACCGATAATTTTGCCTTTAGGAGTTTGCGTAGGACCGCAATAATAAATGATTTTGTCCTTAATCAAGTTTCTTCGCTTGCCGATTTCTTTAATCAATCTTTTGTGCGCCTGGTCTCGGGCAGTATAAATTATCCCTGTAAGCAAAATCTCGTCGCCAACATTGAGACTCTTTATTAATTCTTTAGTTAACGGAGTAAATATTCTTTTCATAGGACTTTTGTTGCGCTGCGTAGTGCATGACAACTGATATTAACTGCAACAGGCAGGCCTGCGATATGGGTTGGATAGGTTTCGATATTGACAGCTAAGGCGGTAGTTTTTCCGCCTAAGCCCATGGGACCGATATTAAGCTTATTAATACGCGATAATAGTTCTTTTTCTAAAAGACTTATGCGCTTTTGCGCATGGCGTTTATTAATCTGGCGCAAAAGCGCTTTTTTCGCCAGTAAATTCGCCAAATCCGCAGTCCCTCCGATTCCTATTGCCACCACGTACGGCGGACAAGCATCCGGACCTGCAGTTTCTACAGCATCAATAATGAATTTCTTTATCGCATCTATCCCAACGGTAGGATTAAACATCTTCAGCTGAGATTTATTCTCGCAACCAAAACCTTTAGGCAAAACTGTTAGCTTTAACTTATTACCTTTCGCCAAGTCGATATGAATAACTGCCGGAGAGAATTTGGATTTACCGCGGATCAAAGGATCGCTGATGATAGAATTTCTTAAACTCGCTTTTTTATAACCTAACTCAATGCCTTTATTAATCGCCTGTTTTAAATCTCCTATTATCTGAATATTATGACCAAGCTCCACGAAAACAACCGGCAATCCCGTATCTTGACAAATCGCTATCTTCTCTCTTTTAGCAATTGCTGCATTATCAATGACATCCTTGAGCATGCTTTTTGCCCGGGAATTTTTCTCTTTATAATAGGCTGTCTTCAAGGCCGCCAAAACGTCTTTTCTTAGCCGGAAATTAGCCTCTACACAAAGCTGGGATATGGTTTTCGTGACGAGATTTGCATTAACTTTTTTAGACAATTATCTATTCCTCCAAGGAGTATTTAAACGCTAATTACAGAAAAGATTATTTTCTAAAAGCCTGATACATACCGTAGCTTGCGGCTGCAGACAATAAAAGTGCAATGCAACCCTGCAGCATAGGCATAGACAACAACAATAAAATTATTATAATTTTCTTCACCTAAGCTTCCTCTCATAAATTGCCGAAACCGTGGTCTTAATCCCGCCGCGGGTGTTCATCTCTACTTCAATCCTCGCAAAATGCGGCTTGCAGGCTTTGACAAAATCTTCCAGAATTTTATTAGTCAGATGCTCGTGAAAAATACCCACATTGCGATAAGAAATTAAATATATCTTAAAGGATTTTAATTCAACGCAGAATTTATCCGGAACATAATTTATTTTGATATTGGCAAAATCAGGCAAGCCTGTCTTAGGGCAAATACAGGTAAATTCGGATGTTTCCAGCGTCACCGTTTCTTCTTTATCCGGATACTGATTCTGCCAGACTTCAATCTTCGGCGTTTTTAAATTTCTAACATTTTTCTGCAGACCTTCGTAGGATGATTTTTTCGCGCTCATTTGATCCCTGCCATCTTATGCAACTGCGGCATAATTCTTACGTCTTTAATCTTGCCAAGACAAAGCCCCTGAAGCTCGATTATCTTATTTAACAAGGTCTTAGTGAATTCAAAGGAATTTGGCTGTAGCACCACCGGAATCTTAGGATCAATTTTAGCAATCATTTCAAAGGCTTTTTTAAGGTCTTCTTTTTTAGTGGAATCGCAGATAACAATCTTGACAAAAATATTCTTATTCTTTGCCAGGGACAGGAAATCCCGATGTTCTTTCCAAAAACTCTTATCTCTAGTCGAAGTTGGAAGTTTTATATCCATGGAGATAATATCCACATCGTCTTTTATTTCTTTAAATGCGCCGGGCAAGGTTCCATTGGTCTCCAGATAAGTGGTTATCCCTTGGTTTTTAAACAGCCTCAAGGTCTCTTTCAAGAAATCTTTATGCAACAGCGGCTCTCCGCCGGTAAAACTTACCGAATGAAATCCCCGCGATGTCTTTATGATTTTATTAAATAAATCTAAGCTGGTGTATTTATCGTAATAATTAAGCTTGGTATCGCAGAACCGGCATTTTAGATTGCAACCGAAGAATCTGACAAAAACCTGCCTTACCCCGGCGTAAAGGCCTTCGCCCTGGATACTCTCAAAAATCTCAGCTATTTTTGCTTTAACCATAAATCGGATCCCTCGTCCTTGCTTCTTTAAAACCTTTTGCCCGCAATCTGCAGCTGTCGCATTTTCCACAAGGAGTTTTTGCTCCGCTATAACAAGACCAGGTTAATTCATAAGGAACGCCTAATTTTCTTCCTAATCGAATAATCTCTGATTTGTTTTTGTCGATCAAAGGCGTTAGAATCTTAGCCGGCTTCCCCTGAACGCCGGTTTTCGTGCCTTTTTCAATTACCTTTTTTAAAGCTTGATAAAATTCTCCTCGGCAATCAGGATAGCCCGAATAATCAATCTGATTGGCGCCGATAAATATTGTGCGAGCCTTTTGGGCCTCAGCAAATGAAAGAGCAAAACTTAAGAAAATCAGATTTCTCCCCGGCACGTAAGTCGAAGGAATCGTTTTTCTATTTCTGTATTGAGGAACTTTTAACTTTCTATCTAATAAGCTTGACCCACCCCAGGGAAGATTTATTTTTATCAATCTAAAATCGCATTTAGCGGATTTAGCAATCTTAATTGCAGATTTAATTTCTTTCTTGTGCCTTTGCCCATAGTCAAAAATCAGGCAAAGGCACTTATAACCTTGATCTTTGGCTAGAAATAATGTGGTACTAGAATCTAATCCGCCGGAAAGTAAAACAACTGCTTTTTTCACCCCGCTCTTCCTTGTTTATCCCCCGTCCTCTTTAACAGGAAGGGCGGGGTTCATTATTCAATGTAACTTGCGTATGATGTGTCGGATTCCCAAACAGTAACCTTGGTTAGCCCTAGCTTCTTATCTTTTGACCGCAGCTGGTCATAAATATATTTCGCAATATTTTCTGAGGTTGGATTAACTTTCTTGAAATAATCAACATCGTTTAAGAACTTATGGTCCAATTTGTTTAAAACAGATTTTAAAAGATTTTTTAGGTGGTGAAAATCTACAACCATGCCGATTTTGTCTAAATTTTCACTTTGGATAAATGCTTCTACTTTCCAGTTATGGCCGTGGAGCTCTTCGCATTTTCCTTTGTAGCCTCTTAACCGGTGGGCAGAGCTAAAATTTGATTCAACTCTTACTTCAAACATTATTCACTCTTCTTAGGTTTGTGATTTCTCTTCCCAGGAAATTCTTAGCTAATTTTCTGAATTGCTGTAATTCATCGCTGACGTAGAATAAATACTTGGCACTCCTTTTCTTGTTAAGAAGGCCTTCATTGGCGAGTACCTGTTTTGTCTCAAGGGTGACCTGCATGGCAGAATCGATGAGAGTAACCGAACCGCCCAAAATCTCTCTAAAAACTTTCTTTAACAACGGGTAATGCGTGCAACCCATTATGAGCGTATCGATTCTTGCGTCTTTAAGCGGCTTTAAGTAATGGCGGGCGATATCGTAGGTCGCTTTTTCTTTAAGCCAGCCCTCCTCAGCCAAAGGGACAAATAAAGGACAGGCCTGATTAAAGACTTTTATCTTGGGATTTAACTGCTTTATCTGACGCTCGTAAGCCGCGCTATTAATCGTAGCCTTGGTTGCGATAACGCCGATACGGCCGCCTCTTGTGGCGTAGACTGCCTCTTTTACTCCAGGAGAAATCACGCCGATAATGGGAATTTTAAAATGTCTTTTCAAAACCGGTAATGCCACGCTGGAGGAAGTATTGCAGGCTACGACAATTATCTTAACATCTTGCTTCAGCAAAAACAGGATATTTTCCAGAGAAAATTTAATAATCGTTGGCTTGGATTTTATTCCGTAAGGAACCCTGGCTGTATCACCGAAATAAACGATATCTTCATAAGGCAAGGTCTTGATTATTTCCTTTACCACGGTTAAGCCGCCAACGCCCGAATCAAATACGCCTATAGCTTTCATCTTTTTATTACCTCTTAGTCAGTTTATAAGCTCTTATATAATTTGTAATACTCGCAGCTAAGCCCTCTGCAATCTGTTGCCTGTAAAAACTGTTCTTTAAGAACCTCTCTTCTTTTGCATTAGATATGAATCCGACCTCGACCAAAATAGCGGGAATATTGGTCTCTTTTAAAACCACAAAACGCGCCGATTTTATACCCCTGTTTTTTAACCCCATCATCCTACAGGTGCTATCGCAAATATGTTTTGCCACTTCCTTGGAAGCAGCTATATTTTCAGTATAAATCATATCGCCTAAAATTGCCTTGAGGTTTTTCGAAGAACCCGAGGAAGAAGATTCTTCCACGGAAGAGGAATTTTCCGCGACTTCCAATGCCTTGGCTACATTATCCGTAGCTTCAGAAAAATAATAGGTCTCAAAGCCATAAGGCTGTTTTGATTTATTGGCGTTGACGTGGATACTGATAAACAAATCGGCGTTTGATTTATTCGCTATCTGCGCCCTGCGAGTAAGAGGAATAAACTTATCGCTCGACCTAGTTAAAACAACATTGAGGCCTTTCGACTGAAGCACTTCTTTTAATCTTTTTGCAATATCTAAAGTGATGTCTTTTTCTTTTGCCCCCGAGCCTCCCCTTGCCCCGGGATCATCGCCGCCATGGCCGGCATCAATAACTACCTTCTTTATCCTGTAACCATAGGTTAAAGACTCAACTGTTCTGGCTGAAGGCCTAAACTGAATCCACTTACTGACGATTCTATCGGCAAATCCGGAAGGAATTACAATCGCTCCGTTATAAAAACGGAAAGGCGGGCTAACTGTTTCTATCTGATTGTTTACCTCGGCAGTAACCGAACCGACTAGAATATTGGCTTGGTTATTCCCCTTCTTTAAAATTAAGACTTCCGAGAAATTATCCCATTGACAATCAATGCCATAGCTTTTGCAAAATTCCATCAGAGACAGATATCTTTGGCCGTCCAGGCTAAAAGTACCAACCCTCTTAGAAGTGGTAACTGTTGCGCAGCTAGCAGCAAACAAACATACCAAAATTATAATTATAAAATTGCGTATATTTCTCATTTCTTATAGCTATAATTCTACTAATTTTTAGATAAAAATGAAATAAAAATCTTATTTTTAATGGAAGGGCTGCATTGTGACGATTTTATTAAGATTCCTAAAAGAAGAATTATTTTTGCGTACCCAATTTGCTCTGAAAAGCTGCATCTTGCCTGGAATAAGGCTTAAAATAATCTGACTCGCCGGAAATTATATGCGGGGTCAAAAATATGGCTAGCTCAGTTTTCGTAGTTGTCTTATCCTTGCTTCTAAAGGCTAATCCTAGAAGAGGTATATCTCCGAAAAACGGTAGTTTTTTTATCGTGTCCTGAATTTTATCTTTGATTAAACCGCCAATGATTATAGTTGTGCCATCCTTGACCATAACGTTGGTTTCGGCCACAGAAGTAGAAACAACAGGAATTTTATTGCCAGAAGCGGTAGTATATGGCGTTCCGGTTGAGCTGACTTCCGGTTTTATCTTCATGGTGACAAAACCATCGGCATTTATAGTCGGTGTGACCGATAATGTTACTCCCACATCTACGAAGGTCACTTCCTCAGCAGTAGTAGAAATCCCTGTCGTATTAGTAGTGGTGGTGCTGACGTAAACCTCTTTTGTGCCCACTAGGATTTTTGCCTCTTGATTATTTAATACCGTGATTCTGGGAGTGGAAAGAGTATTGGTCTTACCGACGGTATTCAATGCCTCAATCAAAGCATAATATGAATATTTAGAGAAGTCAGCGCTCCCTACTGTCAGCGTGCTTCCTGAAGCTCCTGTGTCAACATCAAAGTTTCCGGCCAATTTAATATTGTTATAATGGAATATCTTATCCCAATCGACCCCCATTTGGAACTGATCGGACAGATCAATCTGCAGGATTTTTGCCTCAATAGTAACCTCCGGCGTCTTTTCATCAAAGGCGGCAATCATCTTTGAGATCTTTTCCATATTTACCGCCGTATCCGTGACAACGATTTTGTTGGTGCGGCTATCTGTATCTATTCTTCCGACGTTAGGAGTAAGAATCCCAGTGATTCCTTTCTGAATATCTTCTGCCTTGGCATACCGCAATGTAAAAACCTGCGAGATAGTGGAGACATCAATGTGGTTTATCAATTGTTCCATGCTGGTTATATTCTGGGGAGTATCAATTATTACGACGGTGTTGGATTTTTCATCAGCGATAACTTTGCCGATGGCGCTTTTTATCTGCGTCAATAAAGGTACTATCGCTCCCGCATTAGCAAACTTGAGAGGTATAATCTTTACCGAAGTCTTATCAGTGAACTTCTTGCCGTAAATAGTCTCGTATTCCTTCGCTGTCATGACTTTGACGATTCCCTCTTCTTGCGAATAAGCAAGATCGTTAGTCTCCAGAATTATGCGAAGCGCATCCCAGACATTAACGTCTTTTAGAAAAATAGTGATTCTTCCTTTGACGTTTTTGCCTGCGGCGATATTAAGGCCGCTTTTCTTGGATATCAGCTTCAGAATATCCAGAATATCCATATCCTTCAATTCCAAAGTCTCGAGAGTCATCGAAGTCTCTTCCACCTTGGACTCTTCTGCTGATTTCGCCTCTTCTTGAGTAGAAGGACGGATTTCTTCTTCGGCATTTTCTGCTTCAGTATTTTCTGCTGTCGGCTCTTCCTCGATTGTCGGCTCTGGCTCTTCGACAACATTCTCAGGTTGTGGCGAAGCCTCATGGGTAACTATCCCCCGCCCTTCCTCTTTGACTAAAGGCACGGCGGTATCTTTTTGTTCCTGGGCACATAATGGATACAAACAAACAAAACTTAGAAAAAAAGACATTATTAAAATATTATGTTTCTTCATCTATCACTCCTTCGATAAGCCCCAATTAAAGGCCTAGCTCAATATCCTCTCCCGCGCTAGATAGGATTACCTTGCTTTCTAATATATCTTTAACTAAAACTTTATCCAAAGCGTCGCCCTTGTTTAGAAAATGCGTCATTTTTGTAGCCTTGTCTTCGATTATCGCCTGAGGATGCTTACCCAGGATTACTCCGACCAGTTTTAAATTCTTGGTGGCATCCTTCAAATTTGAACTTACTACCCCTGTATCTGTCTTATCGGAAGACAACGGAGCGGTAAATATATCTCTTCTGGAAAATTGCTTATAATAATAATCGTAATTTTGCGGTTTGCTTATTTTAATCTCCTGCTGTTTTTCGTTTTCTCCGGCGGCTTGAGCAAGCTTGTGCATTCTCCCTTTTACAGGAGTCAGAAAAACGACGAAGGCATATAAAGAAAATATAATCAATAAGACAACTAAAGTTAAATTAAGAGTCTTAAAGTTAAAAACACCAACGAGGAAATTTTTTAGAAAAATTTGAAGCGGTTTAAGAAAATTAAAATTGATTTTGGCCTTCTTTTCTGAAACAAACGAAACTTGAGAGTCTTTATCCGGTTCTTTTTTGGGACGGCCGCGAATCAATCTTAATAATTTTTCTTCCGGAGAGATATTTTTATCCATTAGCTGACCCAAACCCTCTCTTCTTCTAATAAAACATTGATCAAATCTTCGTCCACTGCATTTTTATCATACATGACCAACTTCTCTAGGGCATTGTGACAGAGAAGCGAAATCTTCCTCGGGTATCCTTGAGAAAAATTGTAGATTTTCTCAATAGCCTCATCAGTGAATAAGCTCCTGCCGTCATTATAACCTGCCTGTTTCAGACGAAAATCAATCATTTCCTTGGTTTCTCTTATATCCAAAGGATTAATAATGTATTTTAAGCTTACCCTGTCGATAAAATTGCGTATTTTTTTGACGCGAGGAAGTATTTCCATCTGCGCCAGAATGACTAGTTGCAATAATTTGTATTCGTTGGTCTCGTAATTTAAAAGAGTGCGTAAAATTTCCAAGAAAGGCTGGCTCAATTTCTGTCCTTCATCGATCAAAAGGATAATAGTCTTATTTTCCTCAACGCCTTTTTGAAAAAGATACTTCTCTATTGATTCTTGGATATCGATTGTGGAACGAAAATCAGGCAGGACTCCGAAGGTCTTGGCAAGAGTAGTTAAAAACTGATACTCGGTTTTATAGTTAGGATCCAAAATCATTTTAAAAATGAATTTATCTTCTTCTCCGGCAAAAGATTGGAATAAGGTGCGGGAAAGAGTGGTCTTTCCGGTTCCTACATCGCCTAAAATCAAACTTAAGCCCCGTCTAAGACGGATAGAAATCTCGAGTCTCTGTAAAGCAGTATTATGCTCGCGGGAACGATAAAAAAACTCAGGGTCCGGACTAGTCGAAAAAGGCTCTTTATTTAAATTTAATACTTTATAGTAACTCATTTATCCGCGACTGAAACCTTTCTTTTGATTTCCGAGATAGATTTTCCTTCCTGACGGAGCCGGCGCACCTGCTGCAACATTTCCAAGCTTGAGTCATCAAAATAGCGGAAATTCGTTTCAGGGCTTCTTCCGATCTCGTGCAACAGCCCGATTTTCAAATAATATTTAATCGTATGGATCGAATTCCCGCTCCGCCTAGACAGATCTTTTATAAGATATATATTTTTCATATAGTTATGTCTTACTCCCTACTCAGAGAGTAGTATAGTAAAATTGAAGGATTTTGTCAAGGTTTTTTTGAAACTGGGAAGCTATGGGCGAGAAAAACTATGGAACTCGGATACGGCTAATAAGGATGGAAGTTCTGAGGGTGTTGGTGCGCATAGAGCGCCTCTCCAGGCGCATCCTCTCTATCTTCAAGAAATGCGGCTGGCTCTGTAGGGTATGGATAAATTTGGTTAAATCTTCCAGCAATCCTTCGGCCTCGAGCTCAACTGAGAATTTCTTATAGAAATCTATAGCTCTTACACGCGAAGGCTTCATATCGGAAATACTTATCTTGATGTCTTTAGTAATGGCCTCTATTTCTGACAAAAGCGCAGACATTTCCTGCTCATCGCTGGATTTCTGTTTAATAAGATCGGCATATTTCTTGAAATTATCCTCAACGGATTCTTGATAACCGATAATTTTATTGCTTTTCTTTAATTTCAATTCTGCGATCCCGATTTGATTGTTCAGCTCGTCTATCTTGGCTTTAATGGGCTCGAAAATAAAATTTACCCCAAAATACGCCAATATAAGTAAAGCGCATATTGAGAGTATAATCTTTTCTCTTGGAGAAAGACTCCTTATGGCCATTATTCCTTTCCTACCTGACAAGTAATCCTGAAATCGGTTACCTCGCCTTGGCTGGTCATCCTTTTGCTGGCATATTTTACTTCGACGTTCTTGAAATTCTTGGATTTCTCAAGCTTGCTTTGAAAACTAAATATGTCCGACATCTGGTTGGAAACTCCCTGCAAAGTAAGATCTCCTTTTTCGTCTAGGTTGAAAACATTTAAAGACATACTCGAGGGAAGAATATTGTAGAGCTCGTAAATCACATCTATCCCCGAATTAGAATAATCCAGCTGATCTCTAATCAACTCCATTTTTTTAGTTGTATCCTCAACTTTTCTTGCGACCGGACCAACCTCTCCCAACTTAGAATCAAGATATTTTAAATACTGCTCTTTTTTATAAATATTCAGATATGCTGCGCCTACAATAACCAAAACGGTTAAAATGAACAATGAACCACTGAAAAATAATTCTTTCTTAAAATGTTTCAAATTCTGTTTTTTTCGCTCTGAATCAGGAAGAAGATTCATCTCATCTTCCTTGAGGCCCAAGGCGAGTCCGAAAATAGCAGTTAAAGATACATCCCCTATGGCGGCAAAACCCACGTGCGCGTTCTTGTTTATCGGAGTGTTGGCGAGCGGATTAATTATCTCGACGGGTAAAGAAAATTCTAGGTTGAGTTTCTGGGACAAAAATGTCGCTTTTGAAGACTGAGTCAACAAAACAATCCTTGAGACTTCCGGATTTATCTTTTCTTTGCGGTATGTGGTTAAAGTTAAATGCATCTGCTCTAGAAATCCCTCTATTTTTTCAGCATTGAGCTCATTTATACCGAAAGAAAGCGACCTGGAAAAAACCGGGTTGCCCTCTGAGCAGAAACATAAATCTGTCACTACGCTGTCAATATTCACCAAAAGCACAGCTTCGCTTCTTAATTTTCCGCTTGAGGCGCGATAAAAACTATACCATTTTGCGATACCTACCGAACTCAAACTCAATACGCTCGGACTGACTTCTACCGCATTAAGTATATGAGTATACTTATCGACAACATCCTTATGCGCAGTAACAAGCAATACCTCGGCATATCCGTCTTTATATCTGGCGGTAATGACATAATCGCTGATAATATCCTCTTTAGGATAAGGTATCTGCTGCTTGATTTGAAAATCCAGCATGTCCTCTATCTCTGCCGGATCCTGGGAAGGCAGTCTTAAATTTCTGACAATTGTCGAGCCGCGGGCGATTACACAGATTAAATTGGTAGGCTTTATCTTTGAATCGGAAATTAATTCTCTAACGGCTTTAGAGATGATCTCATTAGATGAATCTTTGATTTCCTTTACTCCGACAAAAACAACAGACCTGCCAGAATGGCCGCTTTTGGCATGCACCAATTTTACATGCGTCTGAGTAATTTCTAAAACACTGATAAGGGTTTTTTCCATACCTATTCTTCGTGCCAGTAAAGTATCGGATACTGCGAACCAAGCGACAAAACTACTTCCAGGTCACTGGCGACTTTCTTATCCTGATAAAGCCCATTAATATGAGCCTTAAAGATATCTGACTTGACGATAAAGAATGTGTCTTTTAAATACACAAACAGACTCTCTTCAGCGCCGAATAAATTCAGCTCGCCGGGATTCTGCAGTTCAATTTTTCTATCGTCAGCAGTTAATTCTATCTTATCATCTCCTGCCCGATAGTCAACTATCTTATCAACCATGCTATCGGCTTCCTCTTGAGTTGTTGGAGGGCTGCCGTCTAAATCGGCGCCTGCCCGGGCAATAGCCAAAAGCACAATTTTGTCGGCGGTATTAACATTGACCTTCAAATCAACGTAAGCAAAATTGAAGATAGTCAGGTAATCTTTAATTTTCAAGAATAAATCTTTAGTGACGCCTCTTACCAAAAGCAATTCGTTTAAAGATTCAAATTTAGCGTTTTTGCAGTGATAGGGTTTTTCTAACCCCATATAATGACTGTCCTCTGCGCCAAATTCGCCATTAGTCAGGTCCGAATCGCTGTCCTGCCAATCAACGACAGAGCTGGCTATGGTCTTGGCAGTTTCGCCGTCAACATCTAAAAGTTCAAGCAGCTTCTCCAATACAATCTGATTCTGCGCATTTATAGCGTTAATATTGATTTTTCTTTCCTCATCCATCAAACCGTAAACTTTTTGGGATTTTCCGCCAATTTCCCTGTCATACTTTATCGAATATGATCCTTCCCCTAGCGGCTTATCTTTAAAGATATCCTCGGGAATCTGGCCATCTGCCAAAGATATCCCGCATTGATACAAAGTATCATAGTTTTTTGTCTGGGAATTCATATTATCTTTGATTAGCTCTCTCAATGCCGCCTGGACGCCAGCCTTAGCAAGATAATAACTTTTCAATCTATCTATAGCGTAACGATTGAGCTTTACGCCGATAGTATTTCTGTGACCCACTCCAACGGCAAGCACGGTTAAAATAATAAGAATCCAGATAGTTACTATCAGTATTACTCCGGAATTATTAAATTTCGCTTTCAAGACTAGCATAATCAATATTTTGCTATTTTTCCTTTATTTCTCCTACGACCCCTAAAGGAACAAAAACTGTCCTGTAAAATGTGGTTTTTGAGTTTGGATTTCCCGGGTTTTGCAAAGCCAGCTCAATCTTTACACCGGCGGGCAGCGATTCGCTATCCTGCCATCTATCTTTCCATTCTATCTCTTCGCCTTCACCTTCTGCGCCGTAAGGATAGCTAAATTTTAAGCCCTCTTTTGTGACCAGGGAACTAAGATTTTCTTCCGATTCCTCCTTGGACGATGATTGCAAGCTATCGATAAAATAACTTTCTTTCCTTTTAAAATAAAATTCCGTATCGCTATTTTTATCCTTGGGCTCCAAAAGGTAAGTAACTCTCTTAATTTCGCTATCGACAACTATGAAAAAAGATAATTTATCTGGTCCCCCCTCGAAAGCTTTAAAATTCGGATATCTGTCCTTATAGCTTAAAATTATGGCGTTATGCAATTCCCGAGATAAATTATCCAGGGACCATCTTGCCTCCTGATTTACCCTATTTAAATCTTCAGACCTTTTCCAGGCGGAAGTCGAACTGAAGAAAACAGAATACAGGCTCGCTGCGATAATCGAGAATATTGTAAGGCCTATCAGCATCTCAATAAATGTGATTCCTGAATTATGTTTTATCTGCTTAATCATTTCGTCTTATTCAATAGATAAGTCACTATTGCAATCTCGCGCCTATTGTTTTTCGTTGGCCAATTAACTGATACAAAAACTTTGTTTAGTATTCCTTTACCGCTTTCATCCTTGATGTTCTCAGTTTCTAGGGTATATTTAAAATCTTGATATGGCTGAGGGAATTTTTCTTCGAGTTTTAGTCCAGCATCGATAAAATATTTATTCTCCAAATACCAGAGTTTATCCTCTAGCAAAGAATAACCTGTGGTGTATTGCTTAATAACCTCCAAGGAACTAATCCCTGTCATTAAAGAGCGCGCTATAAGAGTAAGCCCGACGGAAAGAATCACTACCGTCACTAAAACCTCTACCAGTAGAAATCCCTTATTATTTTTTGTAATCGTATTCCTGGACATAACCTGCCTGCGCCTCTGTGGTTATAGTATAAAATTTTTCATTTTTATTGGAAAGGTACATGCTGGCTTTATCAATTTTGCCGTCGGGATAGAAATTTATGACTGTCGCTTTAGCCTCAATACTTATACTTTTATTCAAATCAAAAACTCTGCCTAATTTTCCTTGAATTCTGGCAAAGCTATCTTTCTCGCTTTTTTTGGTCAACCAATATTTCTGATATTGGGTATCGAAGTTCAGGCGGTAATTTGCCCTTTCGGCTATTGCGCTGGCTTGTGCATAACGCATAAGATAGGTTAGATTGTGAGATGTCTCAGTAAGGAGAAAATTATAATAGGTATTACGAAAGTTGGGGATAGCAAGAGCGCTGACAACGCTAAGCAATATTACCACAACTAATAATTCTACAAAGGTAAATGCCTTATTATTCCTGCGTATGAGACTCCTCCCAATTGTTGATGTCATCTCCACCGCCTTCAACGCCGTCGGGACCGTAAGAATATAAATCATAATCTTCGGGATTATGAATCCCGGGAGAAACATAGATATAAGACCTGCTCCATGGATCAATCGGCATCTTCTTCTTTTTTAAATACGGCCCATTCCAATTCGCCGGAACCGGTGCTGAAGCTGGCTTAGCGACTAAAGCCTGCAATCCTTGTTCAGTAGTCGGATATTTGCCATTATCGAGTTCATATAAATCTAAAGCCATGGCGATATTGGTATCGATATCGACTTTGGCGGCTGCTCTCCTGGCTTGTTCCGTGCGGCCAGCCATCCGCGGGATAACCATACCCGCTAAAATCAAAATGATAGTAACCACCAGCAATAATTCCACCAATGTAAAAGCTCTAATTTTCTTATGCATGCTATCCCCCTTTTAACGGACTATTAAATTCATCTGGAATATCGGCAACAACATTGAAATAACAATAAATCCTACAATTAATCCTACGATAAGAATCAAAACCGGCTCCACCATCGAGGTGATAATCTTAATCATGTTGTCGGTCTGGCGCTCAAATGATTCTGCGATCTTAAAAAGAGATTTCTCTGGGCTCCCCGACTGCTCTCCGACGGCAACCAAATTTACCACCACTTCGGGGAAATACTTACTTTTTGACATAGTACTAGTAAGGCTTGAGCCATCCTTTACATCTGTGACCATGCGCAGTATGTCTTTACGCAAAACTTCATTATCCAAGACTCCATAAACCGCATCCATCGCTTCGACCATGGTCACGCCGTTTGACAATAAGGTAGCCATAGTTCTTGAAAAATGGGCGATTTGGGTCTTCTTAATTAATTCCCCAAAAAATGGTATCCCTATCTTAATTCTATCCAGATTAAATTTTCCCTCTTTTGAACTTTTTAGTTTTTTAAAATACAAAACAACCAACCCGATAATGATAAAAACTATCCACCAATATCTAGCAAAGAAATTACTCAGGCTAATTAACATCAGCGTCGGCAAAGGTAATTTTTGCGACATCTCGGTAAACATAGAAATTAAACGAGGCACGACGAAGGTCAGCAAGATGAATATTGTCAGAGCGCCTATCGTGGCGATCAAAACTGGATAGGCGAGGCTGGCGCGGATCTTGGACCTGACATCCTCTTCTTTTTCCTCAAAATCGGCAAGCCTTTTTAATACTGTGCTTAAATTTCCGCCCAGCTCTCCGGATTTTATAATATTGATGGAGAAAGCATCGAATATTTGCGGATATTTAGCCAATGACGCCGATAAGCTATTGCCGTCTCGAATGGAATTCTTGATCTCGAAAATAATCTTTTTAAGAAGCGGGTGTTGGGTTTGTTTTTCAACCAGCTCCATAGCCTGAAAAATAGCTAGGCCCGAATCGAGCAAATCGGAAAGCTGTCTGGTAAAAATAACTTTATGAGCAGATTGAATCTTATTAGATAAAGAAAAAGAGAAATCCTGCTTATTTTTTGCCACGGATTTCTCCTCTCTGATTTCCAACGGAAAAAAGCCAAGCTGATTAACTTTCCTTGCAGCCTCATCCTGATCTACTGCATCGACAACGCCTTCAATAATATCTTTGGGACCGCTCTTGGCTTTATAAATAAATTTCGGCATAGTTTTTTATTATTTTTTGATTTTATCATAGCTATTCGGTGTTTTCAAGACAAATTAAGGAAGTTTAATTACAGGAAAGCTATTCTTGTTGGGTAACGCGCAGAACTTCGGTAGGTGTAGTAAGGCCTCTCTTTATCTTGTCCCATCCGTCATCGCGCAAGGTCCTCATGCCAAAAGAGATAGCTTTACTTTTTATTTTATTTGACGGCTCGCGGGCAAGGATCATATCGCGGATATCATCGTTTATTAACAGGAATTCATAAATTCCCGTCCTGCCCTTGTAGCCTGTGAATTTGCAATCATCGCAGCCCTTGCCTTCAAAAAGCTCCAATCCCGCAATTTCTGTCTCGGGGATACCTAATTCTTTTAATATCTCTTGGTTCGGCTTAACCGGAACTTTACACTTCGGGCATATTAAACGCACTAATCTCTGGGCGATAAAACATTCCACAGAGCTGGAAACCAGATACGGTTCGATTCCCATATCCAAAAGCCTTGTAACCGAGCTTGCCGCATCGTTCGTATGCAACGTAGAGAACACTAAATGACCGGTTAACGAAACCCTGATAGTTATCTCGGCAGTCTCAAAGTCTCTAACCTCTCCCACCATCATGATATCGGGATCATGCCTAAGCATCGAACGCAACCCCTGCGCAAAACTAAGGCCTATCATAGGGTTAATTTGGATCTGCGTTACTCCCGCTAACAAATATTCGATAGGATCTTCAATAGTGATAATTTT
>ENA-UOWG01000827-UOWG01000827.1-activated-sludge-metagenome-genome-assembly--contig:-NODE-827-length-35999-cov-7.091670_pt1 | contig 35999 bp, 35 predicted proteins | sample MGYA00238147_ERZ761563 | MGnify/ENA primary metagenome ERZ761563 (study PRJEB28884, sample SAMN05720216) | anaerobic digester metagenome | isolation source: active sludge of municipal...
TTCCGGCCTCGCTCGGTGTGGTCGAGCGGGACTTCGGGGGGCGGCGCGTCATCCCTGGGCTCGTGGACGGCCACGTCCACCTGACAGGGGGCGGCGGCGAGTCGGGACCGGAGAGCCGTGTGCCGCCGGTGCCCCTCACGCGCTTCACGCGCGGCGGGGTGACGACGGTGGTGGGCGTGCTGGGCACCGACGACGTCACCCGCACCACCGGCTCGCTCGTCGCGGCGGCACGAGGGCTCGTGGCGGAGGGGCTGAGCGCCTGGTGCCACACCGGCGGCTACCACCTGCCGCCGACCACGCTGACAGGCAGCGTCCGCGGCGACATCGTGCACGTGGACCGCATCATCGGCGTGGGCGAGGTGGCGCTGAGCGACCACCGCTCGAGCCAGCCGACGCTCGATGAACTCCTGCGCCTCGCCGGCGAAACGCACGTGGCGGGGCTGATGACCGGCAAGGCCGGCATCCTGCACCTCCACCTTGGAGACGGACCGCGCGGCCTGCAGCTCGTCAACGCCGCCCTCGACGCCAGCGAAATTCCTCCCCGCGTATTCAACCCTACCCACGTCAACCGCCGCCGCGCCCTCTTCGAAGAGGCGATGCAACTCGCCGACCGGGGGGCCTGGATCGACCTCACGGCGTTTCCGGTCGGGCCGGACGAGGACGCGTGGTCGGCCGAGGACGCCCTGCTCCGCTATCTCGGCGCCGGGCTCCCGGCGGAGCGGATTACCGTCAGCTCCGACGGCGGGGGGTGCCTTCCGGTGTTCGACGCCGACGGCCGCGTGACAGACATGGACGTCGGAAGCCCTGGCGCGCTGGCGGCGGCCCTCCGTGGCCTGCTCGACCGCGGCCAGCCGCTCGAGCGAGTGTTGCCGGCCTTCACCTCCAATCCCGCCGACCTGCTTCGCCTCCCGGACAAGGGTCGGATCGAGGCCGGCGGCGATGCGGACCTCGTGGTGCTGAACCCCAACGGAGACCTGACCGACGTGATGGCACTGGGACGCTGGCACATGGTGGACGGGCGGGCGGTGGTGCGCGGAACTTTCGAGGAACTGCAGTGAGCCCGGCCCGGCCGCCCGAGGGCGCGGAGCGCGGGGCGATCATCCCCGTCGGCGGCGCCGAGGAGAAGATGAGCGACGCCCGGATTCTCCGGCGGTTCGTCGACATCGCCGGGGGGAAGGATGCGCGGATCGCCGTGATCGCCACCGCCTCGCAGCTCGCGGACACCGGCGACCGCTACGAATCGCTGTTCACCGAGCTTGGCGCCGGACGGGTCCGGGCGCTGCCCTTCGAGTCGCGCGGCGACTGCGACCGCCCCGAGCTGCTGGAAAAGCTGGTCAAGGCCACCGGCATCTTCCTGACCGGCGGCAACCAGCTGCGCCTGGCCACCACGCTCGGCGGGACCGACGTGGCGCGCACGATCCGCACGCTCAACGCCGCGGGGGTGCCGGTGGCGGGAACCTCCGCGGGCGCCGCCTTCCTGTCGGAGCACATGATCGCGAACGGGGAGGACGGCGCCGTTCCCCGTGCCAACATCGTGACGCTCGCCCCGGGCCTCGGACTGACGAACCGCGTCGTGATCGACCAGCACTTCCGCCAGCGCGACCGGCTCGGCCGGCTGCTCACCGCCCTGGCCTACAACCCGTTCGCGATCGGGATCGGCCTCGACGAGGACACCGCCGCCTTCCTGGGGCCGGACGAGACGCTGGAGGTCGTCGGCAGCGGCGGCATCACGATCGTGGACTGCGCCAACGTGGAGTATTCCTCGATGGACCAGGTCGGCGACCACGAGCCGGTCTGCCTGATCGGGCTCCGCCTGCACATCCTCACCGCCGGCGCGACCTTCAACCTGCACACCCGCGTGGCCACGGCGCCGAACGCCGCCGCCACCAAGCCCTGACCCCGGTCCCCCCCGGGAGGCCTATGCGCATCGTCGAAACCTCGGTCTACCTCGGGCCGAGCCTGTACGCCCATTTCCCCGTCATCCGGTTCGACCTGGACCTGGGGCCCGTCGAGGCGTGGCCGACCAGCCGGCTCGGACCCCAGTTCAACGACGCGCTGTTCGCGGCCCTTCCCGGCCTGCTGGAGCACGGCTGCTCGTACGGCGACGCGGGGGGGTTCCGGCGGCGGGTCCTCGAGGACGAGGGGACCTGGCTGGGGCACGTCCTCGAGCATGTGGCCATCGAGCTCCAGAACGTAGCGGGCGCCAGCGTCACCTTCGGCAAGACCCGCTCCACCGGCGTGCCCGGGCGCTACCACGTGGTGTTCGAGTACGAGCAGGAGGAGGTCGGCCTCGAGGCGGGCCGCCTGGCCCTGACCCTGCTCCACTCCCTCCTGCCCGAGGAACTGCGCCCGGAGCGGAGCGTCCCCGCCGACTTCGATTTCGCGGAGGAGCGAGACGCCTTCATCCGGTTCGCGCAGCGCCGCGCCCTCGGCCCCAGCACCGGGTCGCTGGTCCACGCCGCCGAGGCCCGCGACATCCCCTGGATGCGACTGAACGACGCCAGCCTGATCCAGTTCGGGTGGGGGCGCTATCAGCAGCGGGTCCAGGCCACCATCACCAGCCACACCGCCCACATCGCCGTCGAGATCGCCTCCGACAAGGAGGAGACGAACAAGATCCTCTCGCGGCTCGGCCTCCCAGTCCCAAAGCAACGGCTGGTCCAGCGCGAGGACGAGGCGATCGACGCCGCCCGGCGCATCGGCCATCCGGTGGTGGTCAAGCCGTACAACGCCAATCACGGGCGCGGTGTCGCCATCAACCTGCGCGACGACGAGTCGGTGGCGATGGCGTTCCGGCAGGCGCAGGCCATCAGCCGCAGCGTCATCGTGGAGACGTTCATCGAGGGTCACGACCACCGCATGCTGGTCATCGACGGCGAGCTGGTGGCGGTGGCGAAGCGTGTGCCCGGGCACGTGGTGGGCGACGGAACGCACACGATCGAGGAGTTGGTGGCGATGGTCAACAGCGATCCGCGCCGCGGCATCGGGCACGAGAAGGTGCTGACCCGGATCGAGTTCGACTCTCAGGCGGACCGGCTGCTGGCCCAGAAGAACTACACCCGGCAGACGGTGCCCGCGGCGGGCGAGGCGGTGTACCTCCGGTCCACCGGCAACCTCTCCACCGGCGGCACCTCGGTCGACGTGACCGACTCCGTGCATCCCGACAACCGCGAAATGGCCATCCGCACCGTCGAGGCCATCGGGCTCGACGTCGGCGGCGTGGACTTCCTGACGCCGGACATCACGCAGTCGTACCGGGAAAGCGGCGGCGGCGCCATCTGCGAGGTGAACGCGGCGCCCGGGTTCCGGATGCACATGGCGCCGAGCGAGGGGAAGCCGCGCGACGTGGCGGGGCCGGTGCTCGACATGCTCTTCCCGCCAGGGACGCCGTCGCGCATCCCGATCGCGGCCATCACCGGCACCAACGGCAAGACCACGACCTCCCGCATGCTCGCGCACATCCACAAGCTGGCGGGACGTACCGTCGGGCTCACCACCACCGACGGCGTCTACATCGACGGCAACCGGACCGTCGAGGGCGACATGACCGGCCCGATCGCCGCGCGCATGGTGCTCGGCGACCCGCAGGTGGACGTGGCGGTGCTCGAGACGGCGCGCGGCGGCCTCTTGCGCGCCGGCATGGGCTTCCGCCACTGCGACGTGGCGGCCTGCCTCAACGTGAAATCCGACCACCTCGGCCTCCGCGGCGTGGAGACGCTCGAGGAACTGGCCAAGGTCAAGCGGATCCCGATCGAGGTGGCGCGGGACACCGCCGTGCTCAACGCCGACGACCCGCTCTGCCTCGCGATGGCCGACTACACCGAGGCGAAGGTCATCTGCTACGTGACGCTGAACCCCGAACACCAGCTCGTGCGCGCGCACATCCGCGCCGGCGGACGGGCGCTCGCGCTCGAGGCGGGCGTCAACGGGCAGATGATCACCATCTACGACAAGGGCGGGCACATCCCCCTGCTCTGGACCCACCTGATCCCCGCCACGCTCGAAGGCCGCGCCATGCACAACGTGCAGAACGCGATGTTCGCGGCGGCGATGGCGTTCAGCATGGGGGTCAAGCTCGAGGACATCCGCCACGGGCTCCGCACGTTCGACACCAGCTTCTTCCAGGCCCCGGGCCGGATGAACGTGTTCGACGAGCACGGGTTCAAGGTGATCCTCGACTACGGCCACAACCCCGACGCGGTCGAGGTGATGTGCCAGCTCACCGACCGGATCGAGGTCAAGGGGCGGAAGCTGGTGGTGCTGGCGGGGCCCGGCGACCGGCGGGACGAAGACCTGCGCGAGATCGCCCAGCGAGCGGCGGGACGGTTCGCGCATTACTTCTGCCGGCGCGACGACTCGCTCCGGGGGCGCACCGACGAGGAGGTGCCCCGGATCCTGAGGGAGGCGCTCCTGGCGTCGGGGGTGCCCGACAAGCAGATCACGGTCATCGCCGATGAACAGCGAGCGGTGGACGCCGCGCTCCGCATGGCGCGCGCAGGAGACCTCCTCCTGGTCTTCGGCGATTCGATCGCGCGGACCTGGAAGCAGATCATTCATTTCCGCCCCGACGGGCGCGGTGCGGCGGCCGCCGCCAGCCCGCCCGCCCGCGTGGAAGTCACCGCACCAGGGCCCGGCGCGGAGCTGCCGGACTCAGAGCAGCTCATCCGTGACGAGCGCGGCGTGCGGCTGGCCCGGGAGGCCGACGACTGATGGTCCTGCCTGACACCGTGCGCGACTCTCGGCGGCTCACCGGGCCGAACCTGGTGACCGACCGGCCCGGGGCGGTGCTGGAGGTCGAGCTCGCCGACGAGTCGGCGGACGCGTTGGTCGGCTACTGGCACGAGGAGGTGCGCCGCGCGCTTGACGCCGTGGGCTGGGGCGCCGAATCGCGGGCGGTCCGTCGCTACCCGGGTGGCGCCAGCCTCGCGTTCACGGCCCCCATCGACGCCTTGTACGCCGCCACCGAAGTGAACGAATGGGCGTGGACGGCCGCCTCCGCGCGGCTTCACGGCGAGCACATCGACCGCGACGAGGCCTACGCACGGCTGACGGGGCTGGTCGCAGCGGAGCGACGCCCCGCCCTTCTGGCGCTGGAGGAGGCAGCCCGCGCCCGGGATGTCCGGTTCCTCTGGGACGACGACTGCGTGACCGTCGGAACCGGGACCGGCTCGCTCACCTGGCCGATGGATGCCCTTCCCGACCCTGACGCCGTGGACTGGGCCACGGTTCACGACATTCCGGTGGCGCTCGTGACAGGCAGCAACGGCAAGACGACCGTGACCCGCCTGGTGAGCGGGATGATCACGGCGGCCGGGCTGGCCGGAGGACACACCTCCACCGACGGCATCAAGGTGGGCGCGGAGACGCTCGACGCTGGAGACTTTTCGGGGCCCGGCGGAGCGCGCCGGCTGCTCCGCGACCGCCGGGTCGAGATGGCGGTGCTCGAGACCGCGCGGGGCGGGCTGCTTCGGCGCGGCCTGGCCGTGGACCGTGCCGACACCGCGGTCATCACCAACATCGCGGAGGATCACCTCGGCGAATCGGCGGTGTACACGATCGCCGACCTCGCCGAGGCCAAGCTGGTGGTCGCGCACGCGCTCGGAGGCTCGCGGCCGCTCGTCCTCAACGCCGACGACCCGGCGCTCGTGCAGGCAGCCCGCGGCGTCTCCTGCCCGGTCGCATGGTATTCCCTCGACGCGAAGCATCCCGCACTGGCCGCCGCGGCCGCGGCAGGCGGTTTGACCGCGACCCTCGTCGGCGACCAGGTCAAGCTCGGGAAGGGCGCCGCCTCGCGCAGCGTCACTTCGGTGAGCAGGATTCCTATCACGGTCGGGGGGGCGGCGCGCTACAACGTGTCGAACGCCCTGGCCGCCGCGCTGGTCGGAACGATTCTCGGGCTCGACGACACGGCCATCGCCAAGGGGCTCGCCGCGCTGACCAACAGTCCGTCCGGGAATCTCGGCCGGCTCAACGCCTTCGAGTTCGGCTCGGTCCGCGCCTTCGTGGACTTTGCCCATAACCCGCACGGGCTGACCGCCCTGATGGAGATGGCACGCGCCCTTCCGGCCGCGCGGCGCCTCGTGGTGATCGGCCAGGCCGGCGACCGTGACGACCACGCCATCCGCGAGCTGGCGCGTACCGCCTGGCTCGGGGCGCCCGACCGCGTGCTGGTGAAGGAGATGCCCGACTACCTGCGCGGCCGCCCCGCCGGCGAGGTGACCGGGATGCTCCTGCAGGAACTCCGGCAGCTTGGCGCCCGCGAGGACCAGCTCGACCTGGCCGTCGGCGAGCTGCAGGCCGCGCGGCAGGCGCTCGCCTGGGCGCGGGACGGGGACCTGCTGCTGCTCACGGTGCACGCGGACCGCGATACCGTCCTCCGCTACCTGCAGCGCCTCGCCGCCGAGGGCTGGACCGCCGGGAAGCCACTCCCGGCATGAGCGCGGACCTCGGCTCGGGCTTCGCCACCGCGGGCGAACTCGCCGAGGCGATCCGCGATCGCCAAATCAGCGCGGTCGAGGCGCACGACCTGCACGCCGACCGCATCGCGCGATTCAACCCTCCCCTCAACGCCATCGTCATCCCGAACCCGGACGCGCGCGCCCGCGCGATCGCCGCCGATGAGGCGCTCGCCCGCGGCGAGCTGTGGGGCCCGCTCCACGGCGTGCCGGTGACGATCAAGGACATCTTCGATGTGAGGGGGCTGCGGAACACCGCCGGCTACCCGCCGGCCAAGGACAACGTGTCCACCACCGATGCGACCGTCACGGCACGCATGCAGGGGGCCGGCGCGGTGGTCCTCGGAAAGACGAACGTCCCCCTCCTCTGCTACGACTGGCAGTGCGACAGCCCGATTTTCGGCCGCAGCAACAATCCGTGGGATGTCAGCCGCACGCCGGGGGGAAGCACCGGCGGGGGCGCGGCCGCGGTGGCGGCCGGGCTGTCGCCGCTCGAGGTCGGCAGCGACGCTGCCGGATCGATCCGGATCCCGAGTCATTTCTGCGGAGTGTACGGGCTGAAGCCGACGGAGGATCGCGTGTCGGGGGCCGGGCACGGCGAGCTCCCCGACCGGCCGCCCGGCGGGCTGCGCCACCTCGTGAGCTTCGGCCCGCTCGCCCGCTCCGTGGCAGACCTGCGCCTGGCGCTCGCGCTCCTCGAGGGGCCCGACCCGCGTCGGGTCGAAGTCCCGCCCGTGCCGCCGGTCGCAAGGCGACCCGACCTGCCCCGGCCCGAGTCGATGCGGATCGCCTGGATGGACACCCTTCCCCACTGCCCGACCTCCGCGGAGACGGCAGCGGTCGTTCTCGCGGCCGCACAGGCGCTCGAGACGGCGGGGTGCCGCGTCGAGCGGGTGGCCCCGCTGCATTTCGAGATCGAGGAAGCGCTCGCGACGTGGGGGGAGATCAACGGCTTCGAAATGGGAGCGATGACCCCGGCGCCGATCAGGCTGCTGATCAGGAACACCACGTTCCTCGGACTGGGCCGGACCAGGTGGACGCGCGGGCTGCGGGGCGGGTTCGGCATGAACGGGCCCCGCTACATCAAGGCGCTCACGACGCGAGAGCGGTTGATAGCGGAACTCGAGGCGTTCCTCAACGGCTTCGACGCCTGGCTGCTCCCGGTGGCCGCCGTGCCCGCCTTCCGGCACATGCGTTCGGGGAAGTCGCTCGACGTGGACGGCACATCGGTGCCGTATACCACGGCGGTCGGCTCCTACGCCGCGCCGTTCAACCTCACCGGGAGCCCGGCGGTGTCGCTGCCGGCCGGTCAGTCGCCGGAGGGGCTGCCGATCGGCGTACAGTTGGTGGGGCGGCGCTGGGACGACGACCACCTGCTGGCGGTCGCTGAGCGGGTGGCGGAGATCCTGGGACCCTTCCGGAGGCCCCCGGGTTACTGACCGAGCGCCTCGAGGCCGGTGGTGGCGGCTTCCCAGGCCGCGAACGCCGCCTCGAACTCGCGCCGTGCCTCCTCGAGGTCGGTGCCAAGTCGCGCGGCGCGCTTCCCTCCCTCCGCCGTGGCGTACAAGGCGGGATCTTCCATCTTCTCCTTCAGCGACGCGACCATCCGCTCCGCGGCCGCCACGCGGGCCTCGGCGGCCGTGAGGTTCTCCCGCGCGGCGCGCAAGGCCGCGCGCTCGTCCTTCGCGCGGTCGTCGCCGCGGCGGGTGCGCTTCCGCTCCTCGACCCGGCGGCTCGACTCGTCTTCCGCCGCGGCCACCGCCGCCGCGTGCTCGCGCTCCCTGCTCGCCTCCTCCCACTCCACGAAGGTGCCCGGGTAGTCGGTGATCCGGGCGTTGTGCAGCACCCACACCCGCGTGACCAGCGCCTCCAGCAGCGCCCGGTCGTGGCTCACCAGCAGGATGTTCCCGCCCCACGCGCTCAGCGCGTCCTCGAGCACCTCAATGGACTCGACGTCGAGGTGGTTGGTCGGTTCGTCGAAGATCAGCAGGTTGGCGTTGTCGAGGACCATCATCGAGAGCGCCATCCGCGCCCGCTCGCCGCCGGAGAGCGAACCGGCGCGGCGGAGCACCGTGTCCCCGCTGAAGCCGAACGCGCCGAGGTGACTCTGGATGGCCCCGCGGTTCCACATCGGGCGGAGGTCGGCGGTGATGTCGTACAGCGACTTGTCCTGCGGGACCTGCCCCAGGTCCTGCCGGTACCAGGCAGGGCGAATGGAGTCGCCGAGGCGGAGCTCGCCGGCGGCCAGCCGCATCTCGCCGAGCAGCGCCCGGAGCAGCGTCGTCTTGCCGGCGCCGTTGGGGCCGACCAGCCCGACGACCTCCCCGCGGGTGACACGCGCCGAGAAGCGATCGAGCAGGACGCGCTCGTCGATCTGCACGCGGACGTCCTGGGCCACCAGCACCTGGTCGCCGCCGCGCTCGCCCGGCGGGAACTGGACGGTCATGCTCCCCTCCTCGCCCGGCGGGGGGCCGAGCCGCGGGAGGCGCTCGAGGCGCCGGCGCCGGCCCTTGGCCTGGGCGCTGTTGCCCCCGGCGATGTTCCGCCGGATGAAGTCCTCCTCGGCCTCAATGTTCCTCCGCTGCTTGTCGAACGCGCGCTGCTGCGAGAGCTGCCGCTCGGCGCGCTGCTCGAGGAAGCCGGCGTAGCCGGTCTTGTAGGCGGTGATGGTCCGCGCCTCGAAGTGCAGGATGCGGTTGGAGAGCCGGGCCAGGAAGGCGCGGTCGTGGCTGATGACCAGCACCGTGGCGTCGAGGCCGAGGAGGTGGTCCTCGAGCCAGCGGGTGGTCTCGAGGTCGAGGTGGTTGGTGGGCTCGTCGAGGAGGAGGACGTCGGCGGGGGCCACGAGCTGGCGGGCCAGCGCCACCCGGCCCCGCTCGCCGCCGCTGAGCGTGGCCACCAGCTGGGTGCGCGCCGCCTCGGGGTCGAAGCCGAGGCCGTGCAGCACGGCGTCGACGCGAGGGGCCAGGGTGTAGCCGCCGTCCCGCTCGAAACGCTCGAGATCCCGAGAGTAGCGGTCCATGGCCGCCTCGGAGGGGTCGGCGCCGAGGGCCGCGGCCTGCTCCGCCAGCGACGCCTCGAGCGAGAGCAGTTCCGCAAACGGGCCGGCGGCCGCCTCCCAGACCAGCGTCGCGTCGCCGAAGTCGCGGTGCTGGTCCATGAGCGAAATGCGGAGGCCGGACTCGCGCGCGACGGTCCCGCGGGACGGCTGGGCGGTTCCGGCCAGGAGGCGGAACAGGGTCGTCTTGCCAGTGCCGTTCCGGCCGACCACGCCCCAGCGCTCGCCCCGCTCGATGGTGAACGTCGCGTCCGCGAAGAGCCGGGTCACCCCGAACTCGACGGCGAGGCCCGACGCTGAAAACTGGCTCACTCGGTCACCCATTCCTTCCACGTGTCTTCCGCGGGCCCGATCGCGAGCCGCTGCTGGCATCGGGCCAGCGGCGTCCGGAGCAGAAGCGGATCATCGGCCAGCCGCTCCAGCCAGCGCTCGTCGGAGAGTGCGGCGCTCCGGAGGCCGAGCTCGGCGTACCGCTTTCCGTTCCGGTCCACCAGCGCGGCCACGCCGAATTTCTGCGCGAACCGGCGGAGCTCCCCCGGCGAGGCGGCGCGGACCTGCAGGTCCACGAAATGGGTCTTCACCCGGCGCTCGGCGAAGAAGCGGAGCGCCTTCCGTGTGTCCTGGCACTTCTTCGTGCCGAAGATCTGGACCTCGATCGCCACGACCGGCCCCTCGCATGCGGTCACTCGCGGCCGTCCCGGACGGTCCGGGCGGCAGAACGGCCGTAAAGGTACAGGGATGGGGGGCTCCGCACAGGCCCGGCGGCGTGGGGGCGAATGTTATATTCGGCGTCATGGAACTCCTCACCTCCATCCTCCTGGTCGTCGTCGGGCTGGCCCTCCTGGCGGGCGGCGGCGAGGCGCTGGTGCGCGGCGCCACCACGGTCGCCCGGATTGCGGGCCTGACCCCGGCTGTCATCGGACTGACGGTGGTGGCCGCCGGCACCTCGCTGCCGGAACTGGTGGTGAGCATCATGGCGGCGCTCCGGGGCACCCCGGACATCGCGGTGGGCAACGTCGTCGGCTCGAACATCTTCAACATCGGCGCGGTGCTCGGCGCCGCGGCGCTCGTCGCCCCGCTGGCGGTGCATGGGGCCGCGGTGCGCCTCGAATGGCCGGTGATGTTCCTGGCCAGCTGGATCGGGTTCCTGCTCATGCGGGACTTCCAGCTCGACCGCCTCGAGGGCGGCTTCTTCCTGGCGTCGCTGGTCGTGTTCACGGCGTATTCGGTCTACATCGCCCGGCATGAGGTCAGCCAGCAGGAGCTGACCACTTACGCGAGCGAGACGGCCGGCCGCTCGCTGCACCCGCGGACGCGCGAGCTGGGGTTCAGCCTCCTCGCCATCGTGGCGGGATCCGGGCTCCTGGTGCTGGGCGGGAACCTCCTCGTGGACGGTGCCGTGGCCATCGCTCGGCACGCCGGGATGACGGAGCGCGTCATCGGCCTCACGATCGTGGCGGCTGGCACAAGCGCGCCGGAGCTCGCTGCGAGCCTCGTGGCGGCTTACCGGGGTCGATCCGACCTGGCACTGGCCAATATCATCGGCTCCAACATCTTCAACATCCTCGGCATCCTGGGCGTCACCGCGCTCATTCACCCCATTCCAATCGCCGCCGGGATCGTGCACGCCGACGCCTGGTGGATGCTCGGCTTCGCCGTGGTGCTGTTCCCGATGATGTGGACCAGGCGGAGCATCTCCCGGATCGAGGGCGGCGTGCTGCTGGCGGGGTACTGCGTCTACCTGGCGACGCTGCTCCGGTCCTAGCGCAGGCACGGCCCGCTACGTGACACAGCCCCCGCCCGGCGCGCTGCCGGGCGGGGGCTGTTGCGTCGGGGAGACGGTACCCTCAGGTGAAAATGATTTCCCCGCCGGCCGCCATCTCGTAGAAATCGCCGACGGTGATGATCTCCTCGACGGCGTCCACGAAGTCTGACTTGTCCAGGTCGAACATGTCCACGGACGCCTTGCAGGCGTAGAGCCTTCCCCCCGAGTCGGCGATCATCTGCACGAACTCGCCGATCGGGGGAATGTCCAGCGATTCCATCTTCTTCTGCATCTGTCGGGTGACGAACGCCGGCATGCCGGGGATCATCCCCAGGAGGGTGGGGAGCCCGAGCGCGGGGTTGCCCACCGTGGCGACCTTCACTTTCCCCTGCTTGGCCTTCACCACGGCGTCCATGCCGAAGAAGGTGAAGAAGAGGTTGGCCTCGATCCCTTCCATGCGGGCGCCGTTGGCCATGATGAGCGCCGGGTAGATGCCCTCCAGCGAACCCTTCGACACGATGATGGACACCTTTTCGATCCGTCGCGGCGCGGTCGCCGGCTCGAACTGCACTGACGGCTCGGGATAGACTGCGGTTGCGGACATGGGCACTGCTCCTGTCAGGAGTTCGGGGTCAGATGCAGCCCTTGGGTTTCGGGATCCCGCCGATCTTGGCGGCCAGCTTCGCGGGGCCCTTCGGGAAGAGCTTGTACAACTCCTTGATGTCCACCCCGGATTCCTTGCCAAGCGAGCGGATCGAGGGGGCGGCACCGGTCGTCAGGTACCGATCCCGCATGTAACGGACGACCATCCAGTGCCGCTCCGTCAGTTCCGGAATCCCGTTCTCGCGTGCGATCTCGGCGGCCAGGGATTCGTTCCACTGTTCGGGGTTCTGCAGGAAGCCCTCGGCGTCCACATCGAGGGCGGTGTCGAGCATCGTGAGCGTGGGCATGGTTTCGGTCTCCTCGTGGTTCAGCCGGCGGTCGGAGCGGACGCGGAACGGGTCGGCCGCTTGCCGCGCATGGTCATCCTGGGGGACACGAGCGGAATGTCGTGCCCCGGGAGCAGCATGTGCCAGTACACCCAGCGGAACGCGAGCTTGCCGAGGTGGTTCAGCCGCGACTCCTTGAGCAGCCGCAGCGGACCCACCACCGGCAGCGGGAAAGTGCCGCTGAGCGGTTCGGTCTCGTAGTTGAAGTCGATCAGCAATGCCTGGTGGAACCCCGTCTCGATGAAGCAGTTGCTGTGGCCGTCGAAATCAGGCTTCAACGGCTTGCCGACCAGGTACCGGGCGACATTCTCCTCCAGGAGCTCAGCTTGGAAGTGGGCCACCGACCCGGCCTTGGACGCGGGGAGGTTGGTCGCGTCACCGAGCGCGAAGATGTTCGGCTTGCACTCCGCCTGGAGGGTGTGCGGATCGGTCAGGACGAACCCGAGGTCGTCGCCGAGACCCTTGGAGCGGCCGACGTACTCGGCGCCGCCGTGCAGGGGGACGGCCACGAGCAGGTCGAAGGGGAGCTCGCGCTCGTCGTAGGCGACGAGGCGTCCGTTGGCGGCGTCCACCGTGCCGGTGTTGAACTCCCGTTCGAGGCGGATGTGCTTGTCCCGGAAGAGGTGCGCCAGTTCCTGGTTGCAGGTCGGCTTGGTGAAGGCGTCATCGAGGGGCGTGACGTAGGTGATGTCCACCTTGTCGCGGATGCCACGTTTCGTGAAGTACCAGTCGGCCAGGAAGGCGAACTCGAGCGGAGCGACGGGGCACTTGATCGGCATGTCCACCACATTGATCACCAGGCGTCCGCCTTCGAAGGCGGCGAGTGCGTCCCGCAGCGCGGTGGCGCCCTCCAGCGTGTAGAAGTCGAACACCTTCGTGCGCCAGCCCTGCCCGGTCATCCCTTCCGTCTCCTCCGGGAGCACGCGGGTGCCGGTGGCGACGATCAGCACGTCGTGCGAAATCGTCCTTCCGTCCGAGAGCACCACCACGTCGCGGTCGGCCTCCACCCGGTCGATCGGCTGTTGGATGTACTCGATGCCCGGGAGGAGTTGCTGGTCCCGCGGCCGGACTACCTGGTCGGGGGTGTAGATCCCGAAGGGCAGGAAGAGAAGCCCGGGCTGGTAGAGGTGCTCGTTGTCCTGGTCGATGAGCGTGATGGTGGTCGTGAAGGCCCGAAGCTCGCGGCTGAACCGGCGCGCCAGCCGGTTGGCGATGGTGGTGCCGGCGGTGCCGGCGCCGAGAATGGTGATGCGGGTCATGCCGACGCCTCCCGGCCCGCGTCGGGCCGCGTGTTCGTCTGGTCGCACTCGCGCACACAGGCGAGGATGTGGGTCACTCTCGGCTCCGTGATGCGGTATCGCATGAACGGGCCGTCGCGTCGGGCGGCCACCACGTTGCGGCCGCGCAGGATGCCGAGCTGCTCGGACACGGCGACCTGCGTGGCTCCGCTGAAGAGCTGGAGCTCGCTCACACTCGCCTCGCCTACGCGCTCCATGACGTCGAGCAACCGGAGCCGAAGCGGATGGCCGAGGCACTTGATCACGCCGGCGACGCGCTCAAGCACGTCGAGAGGGGTCGGATCGCAATTGACAGTGGTGGTCACGGAGCCCCCTGGGCACCTTGGGGTAAGGGTGTATCACCTTCTAACCATCCCGAACATTGCACCTTCCTTCACAAGGCAGTTACAATCGAAGCTGAAGGGGTCTTCAGGAAGCCGGCCGCCCTGCGCTGTACCTTGGACTCCTGCACCTCCGGAGTGCCCGCATGCCACCACTCGTCAAAGCCGCTGTGTCGCTCATGTTCGCGGCGTTCGCCCTGTACTCGATCGGCGTCTGGTCGGTCGTCCTCTCGAAGTTTCTACGGCCGTGGCACGCCGGGTTGTTCTGGCTCGGATTCGCGGCCGACACGACCGGCACGGAGCTGATGCGGCGCATGGCCGGCGGCCTCCACTGGGGCTTTCACACCGCCACCGGCGCGCTCGCCCTCCTCCTCATGCTGATCCACGCAGCGTGGGCAACCGTTGTCCTCATCCAGGCGAAAGAGCCGCGGCTCCGCAGCTTTCACCGGACGAGCTTGACCGTGTGGCTCGTCTGGCTGATCCCCTTCGTGACCGGGCTCATCATGGGGCGCCGCAGCGGGCTGTAAGGAGGGGGACTGCGCCCCCTTGCGGCGCCCGGTACCGGACTGCCTATTGGAATCGTTCGGGATGGGGGGAGCGGGGCGCTGGATGCCAATCAGGAGGTGGCCATGCGTGGTTTGTTGCGGATCGTCCTTGTGCTATGCATCGGCGCGACGGCGCTTACATCGCCGGCCGCGAGCCAGATCGGCGGCATCAAGGTGCCGAAGGTTCCCAAGGTGCCCACCGTCCCGACGGCCCCCGCGGCGCCCACGACGCAGGCACCCGCCGCCCAGCCGGCTCCAGCCGATTCCACGCCTTCGACGGCCGCGCAGCCTGCCGGAGCGCAGGCCGGCGCGGCGGCGAAGCCGACAGGCCCGGGCCAGGGGGCGTGGGTCAATTACGACTTCCAGCCCGGCGAGATCCCGCTCTACGTGGACGATTTTTCGAGGGACCGGGTCGGCAACTTCCCGAAGCGATTGGAGTTCATCTCCGGCAACATGGAAGTCGCCGAATGGAACGGGGTTCGCTTTCTCCGCGCCACGACGCGATCCAGCTTCTCGATCATCCTGCCCGACACCCTCACCGATCGTTTCACGATGGAATTCGACGCGACAGGCTCCATCGCGAACATCTTCACGACGGTCACGTTCGCGCCCAACGCCCCGAGCTACGCCGCCTTCCGGTACTTCAATGACCGCCTCCAGGGCGGCATCGACGGTACGGGCCCCAAGGCGCTCGCGATGGGCAAGCCGTCTGCGTTCGAAACCCCGTTCCGGTTCCGGATCATGGCCGACGGGAAGTACGTGAAGGTCTACATCGACGAGACCCGGGTCGCCAACATCCCGAACGCCGATCTCGGCCGCTCGAACAAGATTACGATCGAGTTCGCCGGGTCGGAGGAGAAGCCGGCGTTCGTTGGCAACTTCAACGTATTGGCCGGCGGCCGGGAACTCTACGACGCCCTCGAGGAGAATGGGCGGGTGGCCACCCAGGGGATCTACTTCGACTCGGGCTCAGACAAGATCAAACCGGAATCGACGCCGACGCTGGTCGAAATCGCCGAGATGCTTAAGGACCACCCGGACCTCGACCTGCTGATCGAGGGGCACACCGACAATGTGGGTGCGCCGGCCTCGAACCTGGCGCTCTCCGACCGGCGAGCCGCGGCGGTGCGGCAAGCCCTGGTCGACATCTACAAGATCGACGGCAACCGGCTCACTACCGTCGGCTTCGGGGACACCGTGCCCGCGAAGCCGAATACGACGCCGGAGGGGCGGCAGCAGAATCGGCGGGTGGAGCTGGTGAAGAAGTAGAGGAGTGGTCGAAAGGAAATGCCCCTGTCCGGCGAGGTGCCGGGCGGGGGCTTCCTGTTGCCATCTGTCCGTGCATGCCCGAGCAGAGAGTCGAGCCCGGGTCCGAGGCTCCTACTTCACCAGCTCGATCTCCCCGGGCCTCCACGTCTTGTCGAACCACGGCCCGAGCGGTCCGTACAGACGGAGAATCATGAACCAGCCCTGGCCGGGAACCGTCTGAACCCAGTTGTTCTCCTTGCCCGTCGGTGCTTTGGGCCCAAAATAGACATCCACGGATCCGTCGCTGTTCACGAGGATCCCCTTGTCCTGGCTGCTGACGCTCGGGAATTGCTGGTCGGTCTGGATCATGGAACGCGTCTGGTTGTCATAGACGATGACGGACCAGAAATCCTTCACGGGGACGTTGGGCGGCAGGCGCAGGCGGTACGTCTTGCCTCCGTCGAGCGGCTTCCCATCCGCGTCCTGGGCGGACCAGGGATACTGCGACCCCTTGCCGACCATCTTCTCCGCCATGGCCGGCGTCACCCCAGTCGCGAAGTAATAGAAGAACGCTGCCCCGTCGAGGTTGGAGACCCCGGGAGCGACCTCGAAGTTGTACCCGCCGAAGAAGGGAAGCCGCCAGGGGCTGCCCGGATAGAAGTACGCGTCCGTGTCACGAATCCGGAACGCGATGGCCCGCGCGGTGACGGCCCCGATGTTCGCCGCGTCGGTCAGGATGCGCTTCATTCGCGCGTCAGGATTGAACGGCTGGCCCTTCTGGATGCCGATCGAGGCGAACAGGCCGAGGGTCGTCGGGTCGCTCCCCTCGCTCGGCTCCTCCTGGATGACCTCGTTCAGCAGGCCCCAGAAGGAGTAATCGCCGGGCGGGACGAAGTTCGACGGGATTCCCGAGGCATTGACGAGTTTCACCGCGGGCGGATTGGCTGCCTCGGAGAGCTGATAGATCTTCAGGTACTTCCGGACGGCCTCCACACCGGGCTTCGGTGAACCGTCCACGAGGAACGACCGAAAGGGCATCCACGAGCCGTAGGTGCTTGGCCGGACGACGAAATACCCGGCCGGCACGTCCCCCGTGTAGCCGGGGGGCAGGACGAGATACTTGCCGCCCTTCCCCTGGTCGGCGCCGGTGATGCCGACATCGGCCACCCAGCGATACCAGAAGTCATCGATGAGCCCGAGGACCATCGGCGGAACCTCCACCACCAGCGGACCCTCGTGCGTGTCCAGCCACACGAAGCTGTAGACTGTGTTGTCGTTCGCGGTCAGTTCCACGGTCCTGGAGTCCACCAGGGTCTCCCAGATCACGTTGGTCTGGTTGACCGGGCCGAATCCCTTCAGCGTGGCCCGCATGCCGGCCTGGTTCACGATCGGGATTGCCAGCAGGTAGGCCTGCAGCGCCCTGGACGCGTCGAGATTGTCGTAGACACGCTGGGTTGTCGCATCGTCGGGGTAGCCGTAATTCAGCGTCAGGGTGCCGATCGAACTGGGCACCGTGTCGGGAACCATGACTCCCGGCGCGATGGGAGTGGTCATTTTCATCGGTTGTCCCTGCTGGGCCAAGCCGGGGGCGGTCGCCGCCAGGCACAGTGCTGCTGCCGTCAGCCCGCTCCGCGTGAGATGAAATGGCATGCGCTGCTCCGTTCAAAAGAATCGCGTGGAAGTCTGGACGGAGCCGTCCCGCCCAGGTCGAACGAAGATAACATCGCCCGCGCACGTCGCGCGGTGACCTCCCCGGTACGACAGCGCCCCCACCGAGCGCGCTGCTCGATGGGGGCTAAGTCGTTTGTCCACTTGAAGTGCCCGAGGCGAGAGTCGAACTCGCACGGGGTTGCCCCCGACGGATTTTGAGTCCGTTGCGTCTGCCATTCCGCCACTCGGGCGCCGCGGGAGGAAGATGGGCAGGCAGCCGGGGGGGCGCAAGAACCGCCGCCCGGGCCTTACGGCGGCGGGCCCGCCCCGGCCCCACCCTGCATGCGCTGTTGCTGCCGCTGCTGGCGGATTTCCTCGATGCGCGCCATGAGCCGCTCCCGCATGACCAGGAACTGCGCCCGCTGCACCGGCGTGAGGTACTTCGCCATTTCCTTGTCCTCGTCCACGAAGCTCTTCACATAATTCACCTTCAGGTCGAGGAGCCGGTCCACCAGCCTGCCGACGCTGTCGGAGTTCGCCGCGATGCCGGGCCGGAGCTGCGCCTGCAGCGCCCGCTTGATGGCGCGCTCCTCGCGCTCCATGGCCCGCCGCTTCGGGGCGTAGGTGCCCAGCGTGGCGCGGAGCTGGGTGGCCTGCTGGTCAGTGAGGCCCAGCATCTCCTGCACCTGCGCACCGAAGCGCGTCTCGATCTGTTGCCGCATGCGGACGGCCTCGGGACTGTCGTCCCCGTCCTCCTGCGCCACAGCCCGCCCGGACAAGGCCGCCACCGCCACGAGCAGCACCCACACGATTCGTCGCATCAGATCTCCCATGAGCGCTCCATCCGTTCGAGTTCCCTGGGATCCAGGTCGTCGAGCGACGGGGCATCGGAGGTGGAGGTTTCGGTCCACGAGGTTTCCAGCGATTCCAGCACGTCCGCCAGCTCGCCGTACGCCAAGCCATCAAGACCGGGGACGTCCACTGCCAGAGGCGGGGCAGGTTGGCCGCGGGGCAGTTTGGCTGGAAGAAGGATGATTGCGATCACCGCCGCGGCGGCGAGGCCGATCAGCCAGCGCCGACGCTGGAACCGGCGCACAATCGGTTCGGTGCGTAGCCGGTGCAGCACCCGCGCCGCCAGCGCGTCCGCGTCGATGCTCGCCTGCGCTCCCACGGCCCGGCCGGCACTCACCACCGCCCACTCCGCCCGGCATCCGGCGCAGGTGCGGAGGTGTTCCGCCTCCTCCTGACTCCAGGTGGCGGCGCCGGCGGCGACGGAGGGCATCCGGTCGGACAGTTCCTGACAGGTCATGGTACCAGCTCCTTCAACTTCCTGATGGCGTGATGGTAATGCACCCGCGCCGACCCCGCGGTCGTGCCCAGCGCGGCGGCGATCTCGCCGTAATCCAGCCCCTGCTGCGCCCTGAGAAGAAAGACCTCCCGCTGCAGGCGGGGGAGCCGCGCCAGACCGGCCCGGATCCGACCTGCCGTCTCGTCGGCGACGAGTTCGGAAGCCGGGTCTCGCCCATCCGGCAGGTCGTGGTCCTCGATCGACAGCACCACCCTGCCCTTCCCGCGTCGATAGGCATCCTTGCGAAGGTTCGAGGCGATGCTGAACAGCCAGCTCCGGAACGACGATTCCTTCCGCCAGCTGTCGAGACCCCGAAAGGCCTTGAAGAACGCCTCCTGCGCCAGGTCCTCCACCTCACCGGGCCCGGCACCGGCCCCGGTCAGGAACCGGGCGAGCGCCGACGCGTGCCGCCGGACCAGGTCGGCTGCCGCCTGCTCGCTTCCCGCCTGCCACGCCGCCGCCAGGGCGGCATCGGATGGCCCATCGAGCTCGGTCAGGGATGCCATTCAACAGGCTTGGACGCCACGCGGCACCGGGTGTTAAGCGTTGACCCGACCGACTTGGTCGGATAACTTCCCCCGAACGATCGTTCGGACGGGTGATGCAACCTTTCGACAAGCGCCTCGACAGCCTCCTCGCCGCCGCCGCAAAGACTTTTGCGGAGCGGGGTTACCACGCCACGTCGATGCGGGACCTGGCTCGGGCCAGCGGCTTCAGCCTGGCCGGGATGTACCATTATGTCGAGAGCAAGCAGGAGTTGCTCTTCCAGATCCAAGACCGTTGCTTTGTCCTGGTGCTGGAGGGGGCTAGGGCGGCCGTCGCGACCGCCCCCGACCCCGAGTCGCGACTCCGCGCCTTCATCCGGCATCACGTGACCTTCTTCGCGTCGCACATGGCCGAGATGAAGGTCCTGGCCCACGAGGAAGACGAACTGACCGGGACGATGCGGGCGCACGTCCGCCGGCGCAAGAAGGAATATGTCGGGCTCCTCACGGGGCTCCTGACGGACGTCCCCGGCGAGCACGCCGATCCGCACATCGCGGCGTACGCGCTGTTCGGCATGATGAACTGGATCTACACCTGGTATCACCCCGCAGGCCCCACGCCGCCGGCCGCCCTGGCCGACGAACTGGCCTCGCTCTTCCTGGACGGCTACATCGCCGCTCACCATGCGACCCCGCGACTGGTCGCCACGCTCGGAGGATGACCCCTTGACCGCAACGCTGACCTCTCCACGCCCCGGCGCCCCCGCGCACACCGACAAGGTCCTCGTGAACTACGAGGTCCGCGACGGCCTGGCCATCATCACGCTCAACGACCCGCCGGCCAACACCTACACCTACGAGATGTTCCGGCAGCTTGACGCCGCCATCCTCGACGCCCGCATGGCCGACGAGGCGCACGTCATCGTCATCCGGGGCCACGGCGAGAAGTTCTTCTCCGCCGGCGCCAACATCTCGATGCTCAACAGCGTCACCCCGCGCTTCAAGTACTTCTTCTGCCTCCACGCGAACGAGACGCTGAGCCGGCTCGAGCAGACCCCGAAGCTCACCATCGCCGCGCTCAACGGTCACACCGTCGGCGGCGGGCTCGAGATCGCCATGGCCTGCGACATGCGCATCGCCTGCCGGAACGCCGGCAAGATCGGGCTTCCCGAGGTGAACCTCGGCGTGCTGCCGGGGACCGGCGGGACCCAGCGGCTCTGCCGCCTCATCGGCAAGTCGGCGGCGATCGAGTTCATGGTGACCGGCGAGACCTTCTCCTTCGAGAAGGCCGAGGAGATGGGGCTGGTCAACCACGTGTTCGAGAAGGACGGCTTCTGGGAGCAGGTCCAGATGTACGCCAAGCAGTTCTGCCCGCCCAACAAGGCCTCCAAGGCGGTCGGCGCCATCAAGCGGAGCGTGCAGTCCGGCATGGACCTCCCCTTCGAGAGCGCGCTGACGCTCGAGCGGGAGCTGCAGCAGCAGCTCTTCCAGTCCTCGGACGCCAAGGAAGGGCTGGCCGCGTACGTCGAGAAGCGGATGCCCGCCTTCGAGGCCAAGTAGGCGGTGCGGACCGACCTGTTCATCAACAACGCGTGGACCCCGGCCGCGAACGGCCGGCGGTTCGACGTGATCAACCCCGCCACCGAGGAGATCCTCGCCTCGGTGGCGGAGGGGGACGAGTCCGACATCGACCGGGCGGTGGGCGCCGCCCGCGCCTGCTTCGAGTCGGCCGAATGGCGCGGGCTTTCTGCGCGGAAGCGCGGCGCTCTTCTCTTCAAGGCCGCCGACCTCCTGGCGGCACGGCTCCCCGAGATGGCCGAGCTCGAGACGCGGCAGAACGGCAAGCCGCTCTTCGAGTCGAAGATCGACGTGTCGTCCACGGTGGAGACGCTGCGCTACTACGCGGGCTGGTGCGACAAGTTCGGCGGGGAGACCGTCCCGGTGGACGGCAACTTCCTCACGTACCTCCGCCACGAGCCGATCGGCGTGGTCGGCGCCATCGTGCCGTGGAACTTCCCGCTCAACATCGCCGGCTGGAAGTTCGCGCCGGCGCTGGCCGCGGGTTGCACCATCGTCCTGAAGCCCGCCTCCGAGACGCCGCTCACCGCGCTCCTCATGGGAGAGATCTTCGCCGAGGCAGGCCTGCCGGCGGGCGCCTTCAACGTGGTGTCGGGCCACGGCTCGACCGCCGGCTCGGCGCTGGTCCGGCACCCCGACGTGGACAAGATCTCCTTCACCGGCTCCACGGCGGTGGGGCAGCGCATCATGCGCGACGCCGCCGACACGGTGAAGCGCCTCACGCTGGAGCTGGGCGGCAAGAGCCCCAACATCATCTTCGACGATGCCGACCTGGCCGCCGCGGTCCGTGGGGCCCAGAACGGTATCTTCTACGGCAAGGGCGAGGTGTGCGCGGCGGGGAGCCGGCTCCTGGTCCACCGCAAGGTGAAGGACCAGGTGGTCGAACAGCTCGCCGAGCGGACGAAGACCCTGCTTCCCGGCGACCCGTTCGACAAGAAGACCCGCCTCGGCGCCATCGTCTCGAAGCAACAGCAGGAAAGCGTGCTCAAGTACATCGGGATCGGGAAGTCGGAAGGGGGGACGGTCGTGGCGGGAGGCAAGGCCGCCACCGTAAACGGGAAGGGATACTTCGTCGAGGCCACCGTGTTCGACGGGGTCAAGCCGGAAATGACCATCGCCCGCGAGGAGATCTTCGGCCCGGTGCTCGCCGTTCTCGGCTTCGACGACGAGGAGGAGGCCGTCGCCCTGGCCAACCAGTCCATGTATGGTCTGGCCGCCGGCGTCTGGAGCCGTGACATCGGCCGCGCGCACCGGGTGGCCCACGCCATCCGCGCCGGCACCGTCTGGGTCAACACCTACAACATGTACGATCCGGCCGCCCCCTTCGGTGGATTCAAGGCCTCCGGCTTCGGCCGCGACCTCGGCCGCACGGCGCTGGAGGGGTACACCGAGACCAAGTCGGTGTGGATCGCCCTGTGACCGACGCGTTCATCGTCTCGGCCGTCCGCACCCCGATCGGACGCGCCGGCGGCGCGCTGGCTGGCGTGCGGCCGGACGACCTCGCCGCGATCGCCATCCGGGCGGCGGTCGAGCGGGGCCGCCTCCCCGGCGCCGCCATCGACGACGTCATACTCGGCTGCGCCAACCAGGCGGGAGAAGACAACCGGAACGTGGCGCGGATGGCACTGTTGCTGGCCGGGCTGCCGGTCGAGGTGCCCGGGCAGACGGTGAACCGGCTCTGCGGCTCCGGCCTGCAGGCGCTCGCGAGCGCGGCGCAGGCCATCAAGGCTGGCGAAGGCGAGCTGTTCGTGGCCGGCGGGGTGGAGAGCATGACCCGCTCCCCCTACGTGACCTTGAAGGCCGGCACCGCCTGGGACCGGGGCACGCCACAGGTGGCTGACACGACGCTGGGCTGGCGGTTCGTCAATCCCGCCATGCCGGCTGACTGGACCATCTCCCTCGGGCAGACGGCGGAGAAGGTCGCCCACCTCCACGGCGTCACGCGCGAGGAGCAGGACGCCTTCGCCGCGGAGAGCCAGCGGCGGACCCAGGCGGCGGTGTCGGCCGGCCACTTCGATGCGGAACTGGTACCGGTGACGAGCCCGGGCGTGAAGGCACCGGTCACCACGGATGAGCACCCGCGCCCCGACGCGACGCTCGAGAGTCTGGCCAAGCTCAAGCCGGCGTTCGCCAAGGACGGCACCGCCACCGCCGGCAATTCCAGCGGCATCAACGACGGCGCCGCCGCGCTCGGCGTGGCCAGTGCGGCCGCGGTCAAGGCACACGGCCTCACCCCGCTGGCGCGCATCGTCGGGACCGCCGTGGCCGGCGTGGACCCGAGCTGCATGGGGCTCGGTCCGGTGCCGGCCACCCGGAAGCTGCTCTCGCGGCTCGGGCTGTCGGTTTCCGACCTCGATCTGGTCGAACTGAACGAGGCCTTCGCGGCGCAGGCCATCCCCTGCATCCGGGAGCTGGGCCTCGACCCGGCCCGCGTCAACGTATCCGGGGGGGCGATCGCCCTCGGGCATCCGCTTGGAGCCAGCGGCGCACGGATGACCGCCACGCTGGTCCACGCCCTGCGGCGCACCGGCGGCCGCTACGGGCTGGCCACGATGTGCATCGGCGTCGGGCAGGGCATCGCGATGGTGATCGAGCGGACTGAGGACTGAGGACTGAGGACTGAGGACTGAGGACTGAGGACTGAGGACTGAGGCGACGATGATGGAGACGCTGGGTGTGATGGTCAAGAGTGCGATCGGCATCGAGGTCGCGGGCGGCGTCGGGACGATCACCCTGAACCGTCCCGAACGGCTCAACGCGTTCGACGCCGAGATGCTCCTCGAGCTGCTGGCCGCGACGCGCGCGCTCGTCGAGGACGAGGCGGTGCGGGCCATCGTGCTGACGGGGAGCGGGCGGGGCTTCTGCGCCGGGGCGGACCTCGACCGGCTGGGTGAGCCGTCGGGGGCGATCGACGAGGACGCGGCGATGGAGTTGGTCCGGACCGGCTCGGAAGTGGTGCAGCTGCTGCATCGCGCCCCCAAGCCGGTGCTGGCGAGCCTGAACGGCCCCGCCGCCGGCGGTGGCGTGGGGCTGGCGCTGGCCTGCGACCTCAGGATCGCTGCGGAGAGTGCCTCCCTCGGGTTGGTGTTCCACCGGCTGGGGCTCCATCCCGATTTCGGCACCAGTTGGTTCGTGCCACGGCTGGCCGGGAGCGCGGCGGCGCTGGAGCTGCTCTGGACGCCCCGGATGCTCCCGGCGGCCCGCTGCCTGGAACTCGGGCTGGTGAACCGGGTGGTACGAGACGAGCAATTGCAGCACGAGACGGCGGCGTGGGCCGCCCGGCTGGCGGCGCTGCCGCCGATCGCGGCGCGGCTGGCCAAGCGGGCGGTGCGCGAGTCGGCGTCGACGACGCTCGCCGAGTCGCTGATCATCGAGGCGCGCCATTGCCGGGAGTGTTTTCGCAGCGAGGACGCCGTCGAGGGGCTGGAGGCGTACCACGCCAAACGGGTTCCCGAATTCCACGGACGGTGAGGACGACATGCGGAAAGTGAACAACTTTGACGACTGGATCGACTACTTCCGCTACTGGCAGGACTCGATCGGCATTTCCGAGAAGGAAATGGCCGGGACGCCGTTCCGGAAGGTCGGCTTCGACGCGAAGTTCGGCGAGCCGGAGGCGGAGGCGATCGAGTTCGGCCATTACAAGGGCCAGACCAAGTGGCCGACCATCATGCACATCCCCGACCAGCGGATCCGGGACGCCCTGCTCAACCTGATCGTGTTCCAGGGCGACACCGAGTTCGCCTCGGTGGAGCAGCAGCGTCAGCTGCTCGAGCGGGCGCCGAGCGACTACGACCTCTTCTCGCTGATGCGCGTGATGAGCGAGGAGATGCGGCACGGGTGGCAGATGTCCTACCTGCTCTGCACCCACTTCGGCGACGAGGGGAAGCGCGAGGCGCAGAAGCTCCTGGATCGCCGCGCGGAAGAGGGGGAGCGCCTCCTGGGCTCGTTCAACGAGATCGTCGAGAACTGGCTCGACTTCTTCACCTACACCCAGTTCATCGATCGCGACGGCAAGTTCCAGCTCCAGATGCTCTCCACCTCGTCGTTCCATCCCCTGGCCCGCTCGATGGGCCCGATGCTGAAGGAGGAGAGCTTCCACCTCGGCACCGGCAACAACGGGCTGCGCCGGATCCTGAAGGCGGGCCGCGTGCCACCTGAAGTGGTCCAGCGGTACTTCAACAAGTGGGTGCCGACGGCGTTCGACCTCTTCGGCACGGACAACTCTTCGAGCGCGCACTGGGCATACGTCTGGGGCCTGAAGGGCCGCTTCGACGAGCGGGAGACGCAGGACGAGGCGAACCTCGCGCACCTCAACGAGGCGAGCCGGGAGCTCTATCGGCAGGAGATCACCCGGCTGGTGGACCGGCTCAACACCGCCATCTCGGACCCGGAGCAGCACCTGCTGGTGCCGGACTCCAAGTTCAACCGGAAGATCGGGCTCTACGCCCGCCAGCACTTCACCATCACCGGGGAGCCGGTGGACGCGGCGAAGTACCCCGCGTACCTCGCGTCGGTGATGCCGAACGATGCCGACCGGACCCTCCTGAAGGACCTGCTCGACGAACCTGACTGGATCGAGCTGCGGAAGCTGGAGGAGAACAACTGACGCGGCCGCTGGTGATCGCCCACCGGGGCGCCTCCGGCTACGCGTTCGAGAACTCACCGGCCGCCTTTCGGGAGGCGGCCGCGCGGGACGTGGACGGAGTCGAGCTGGACGTCCACGCCACCGCCGATGGCGGCATCGTCGTGCATCACGACCCTGAACTCACCGGCGGACAGCCGCTCGACGCCCTGACCCTCGCCGAGGCGACGGCCTGGCTCCTGCCGAACGGCGAGCCGGTCCCGACGCTTGCGGCGGCGCTGAAGCTGATCGGCGACCGGGACGTGTGGGTCGAGGTCAAGTCGCTGCCCGTGGCCTACGACGCCGCGCTCCTGTCCGCGCTGGACCACGGCCCTTTCCCCGCCCGCTATGCCGTCCACAGCTTCGACCACCGGGTCACCGCGCGGCTTTCCCGGCTCCGCCCGCAACTCCGGCTGGGCGCCCTGCTGTCGTCCCGGGTGATCGACCCCGTGGCCGTCGTCCGGGCCTCCTGCGCCACGACCCTGTGGCAGGAATGGACCGCGATCGACCAGGCGCTGGTGGACGCCGTCCATGCTGCCGGCATCCAGGTCATCGCGTGGACGGTCAACGACCCAGCCGCCGCGGCGAGGCTGGCACGGATGGGTGTGGACGGGCTCTGCGGCAACTACCCGGACCGGCTGGAGGTGCCGACATGAGCGGCTTCCCGACGCGGGTGGCGGTCATCGGCGCCGGCACCATGGGCGCCGGCATCGCCCAGGCCGCCGCGACGGCTGGCTGGCCCACGACGCTGACCGACAGCCGCCCCGAGGCGGTGCAAGGGGCCGTGGACCGGATCGCGCGCACGCTGGACGGCGCCGTGCAGCGGGGCAAACTCGATGCAACGGCGCGGGACGCGATCCTGGGCCGGCTGCAGACCACCTCCGGCATCCGCGCGGCCTGTGAGGGCGCCGACCTGGTGGTCGAGGCGGTGCTGGAAGACCTCGACGTCAAGCGCGACGTCATGAGCCAGGCGAGCGACTGGGCCATGCCCTCGGCGCTTCTGGCCACCAATACCTCCTCGATTTCCATCGCCGACATCGCCGCCGACCTGCCCCGCCCCGAGCGGCTCATCGGGATGCACTTCTTCAATCCGGTGCACCTGATGAAGCTGGTGGAGATCGTGACCCACGACGCCACCGACGACACGGCGCGGGCCGACGCGCTGGCCGTTGTGCAGGCGATGGGCAAGGAACCGATCGTGGTGCGCGATTCGCCCGGCTTCGCGTCGAGCCGGCTCGGGATCGCGCTCGGCCTCGAGGCGATGCGGATGCTGGAGGAGGGGGTCGCCAGCGCCGCCGACATCGACCGGGCCATGGAGCTGGGGTACAACCACCCGATGGGCCCGCTCAAGCTGACCGATCTGGTCGGGCTCGACGTCCGGCTCCGCATCGCCGATTACCTCCACCTGGCCCTGGGCGCCGAGCGGTTCGCGCCCCCGGCCATCCTCCGCCGCCTCGTCGCCGAAGGCAAGCTCGGCAAGAAAAGCGGCCACGGCTTCTACGACTGGTCCCAACCATGAGCGCATCCAGCAACGTCCTGAAGGAAGTCCACGGCCGCGTGGCCCTTCTCGTCATCAACCGCCCCGAGAAGCGGAACGCCCTCGACAGCGCGACCCGCGCCCGGCTCCTCGACCTCCTCGACGAGCTCCGCGCCGACGCGGAGGTGCGGGTGGTGGTCCTGACCGGCGCGGGCGACAAAGCGTTCGTGGCAGGGGCCGACATCTCGGAGTTCGAGGGACGGAGCCCCATCGACCAGTTCCGGGTGATGTCGGGCCGGACGGTCTTCGATGCGGTGGATAGCTTCCCGAAGCCGGTCATCGCGGCGCTCAACGGGTTCACCCTCGGCGGTGGTTGCGAACTCGCCATGGCGTGCGACATCCGCCTCGCCGCGGACACCGCCAAGCTCGGCCAGCCGGAGGTCAACCTCGGCATCATCCCCGGGGGCGGCGGCACCCAGCGGCTGCCCCGCCTGGTGGGCGCCGGGGCGGCGTACAAGCTGCTTTACACCGGCGACCTGATCGGCGCCGAGGAGGCGCTCCGCATCGGCCTGGTGGACGAGGTGGTGCCGGCGGCCGAACTGCGTGCCCGGGCCCTGGCGCTGGCCGAGAGCATCGCGCAGAAGAGCCCCGTGGCGCTGCAGCTGATCAAGGAAGCGGTACGGGCGTCACTTCGCGGAACGCTCGACGAGGGATTGAAGCAGGAGACCACGCTCTTCGGACTCGCATTCTCCAGCGAGGATAAGGCCGAGGGTGTCGCGGCATTTCTCGGGAAGCGCCCCCCCGAGTTCAAAGGCAGGTAAGTCACACATCTTTGCGCTCTTCGCGCCTTCGCGGTAACAGCTGTGCACCGCAAAGGCACGAAGGGCGCGAAAGTAGTTTCAGGGAGTGCCGAGCATTGACCAATCTGCCCTATCCTGTATCCGACATGCACATCCACATCCAGCCGTGGCGGCAGCTGAAGCCGGCGGTGGCGGACGTCATGCGCGTGGGCAAGGAGGCCCACTGGGACCGGTTGATCGCCCTGATGGACGACCCGAAGGCGCTGCTCGAGGTGATGAACGCGTCGGGGGTGTGGCGGGTGGCGCTGATCAACTACCCCAGCCCCGACCTGATGGGGTTCGACGACTCCACCAACACCTTCGCCGCCCGGTACGCCGAGGCGTCGCCGGAGCGGATCCTGCCGTACGGGGGCGTCCACGCCCGCTTCACCAAGGATCCCGAGGGCGACGTGGACCGCCTGATCGAGCTCGGCATCCGCTGCCTCAAGATCCACCCGCCGCACCAGTGCCACGCCGCTAACGCCTACACCGAGGGCCTCGAGGCGTTGGGTCGGATCTATCGGCGCTGCGAGGAGCGGGGGCTCCCCGTGCTGGTCCACACCGGCACCAGCATCTTTCCCGGCGCGCGGTCCAAGTGGGGCAACCCGATGGAGCTGGACGACGTCGCCATTGATTTTCCGAAGCTGACCATCGTGATGGCGCACGGCGGCCGACCACTCTGGATGGAGGAAGCGTTCTTCATCCTGCGCCGGCACCCGAACGTCTACCTGGAGCTCTCGGGCATTCCGCCCGCCCGCCTTCTGGAATATTTCCCGAGGCTGGCCGACATCGGCCACAAGACGATCTGGGGCACCGACTGGCCCAGCCCCGGGGTGCACGACCTGCGCAAGAACCTCGACGCCTTCCGCGCCCTGCCCCTTCCGGCCGAGCTGCAGCGCGCCATCCTGTCGGACACGAGCCTCCGGCTCTTCCCGACCGTCTCCCGTTGAACTCCCCCAGGAGCTGCCCGTGATGCGCCACCTTCTCGCGGTCGCCGGAGCGCTGACCCTCGCCACGACCGTCCCGGCCGCCGCCCAGGACTCGCTGCCCCAGCCCCGGCCGCTTCCGATCGAGGCGAAGAAGCTGATCCCGCACCGGGACAGCATGGTCGTCCTCGTGAACAACCAGCCGCTCGGCACCAGCGTCTGGGGCGTGCAGAAGCAGGGTGACAGTCTCGAGGTTCACGAGTTGACCATCATCGGCTCGACGATGCGCCAGGAAACCACCGTCGGGCTGACGAAGAAGGGCGAGCCGCTCCGGGTCACCCAGACGGGGATGATCCGGGACGTGCAGGGCGGGATCGACATCCGCTACGCTGGCAATCGCGTAACCGGCAACGTCACGGCGGTGTCGGCCGAAGGGCCGAACAAGTTCACCGTGGACACCACCGTGCCGGACGGCACCGTGGACGACAACTCCGTGCAGGCGCTGCTCTCGGCGCTGCCCTGGCAGGAGGGGGCGGGGTGGAACTTCTGGATGTACAGCGCGGGCACCAATTCGGTGTCGGTGATGGCGCTGTTCGTCGTCGGGCAGGAGACGGCGATGGTGCCGGCGGGAGCGTTCGAGGCCTGGCGGGTGCGGCTGACGGGTGGGGCGACGAGCGTGGACTTCCTGGTATTGAAGCGGGCGCCACACACCCTGTTGAAGATCGAGATGAGTGGCGCCCCGTTGAAATACGAACTCGTGTCGGGCGGAGGGCTCTGAGGGCTAGGGCCGGTCCGCCTTCGGCGCCGCCGCGGCCTCGTCGATGATCGGCTCCTCCGGGTCGAGCTCCGGCTCCTCCGCCGGGGTGTCGGTGACCGACACCACCGTCGCCTTCTGCGTGGCGATCTGGGTTTCGATCGAGGCGATCTGGGTTTCGAGGTCGCCGATCTTGAGGACGAGGGCGTCCACCCTGCGCTGGTCCGCCTCCACCCCCTTTTCGCGGTGGTAGGCGATCATGCCGAGGTCGCGGGCCGCGTTGTCGCGGCGCCGCTTGACGCGAAGCAGCTCGATCTGGAGGCGGCCCTCGTCGAGGGCGGCGCTGGCGCGCCGGCCGAAGTTCTCGAGCTCGCTGTTCAATTTGGAAAAGAGAGAGGCCATGGTCTGCTCCGTGGTCGGGTTTCGCGAACCTGACGGGCTCCAGGAGCGGAATGTTTCATTTCGAACCCTGTCGCCCCGGTTCAGGAAAAGAATAAGGGGGATGCGGCCCAGGCCGCATCCCCCTTGCTGCATCCGCGGAGCCCCGAACTAGGCGGTGGCGACCTTCGGATAGACAGAGACCTTTTTCCGGCCCTTGTCGCGGTACTCGAACTTGACGATGCCGTCCACCTTGGCGAAGAGGGTGTCGTCGGTGCCCTGCCCGACATTCTTGCCGGCATGGATGACGGTGCCCCGCTGACGGACCAGGATGTTGCCGGCCAGCACGTTCTCTCCCCCGAACTTCTTGATGCCGAGATACTGGGGATTGCTGTTGCGGCCGTTGCGGCTGGAGCCTACGCCCTTTTTATGAGCCATGAGAGCCTCACCCTACCTTGACGTCAGTGATTAGGACCTCGGTGAACTTCTGCCGATGCCCCGTCTTGCGGCGATAGCCCTTCCGCCGCTTGAACTTGAAGACGTAGATCTTCTTTTCCTTGCCGTCGCCCACGACCTCGGCCGTGACCTTGGCGCCCTTGACCAGCGGGGTACCGGCCTTGACCGTCGTGCCGTCGGAGGAAAGAAGCACCTCGTCGAACGTGACCTTGGAGCCGGGCTCGGCTTCCATGAGGGGAAGGCGCACGACCTTGCCCTTCTCCGCGCGGAATTGCTTTCCCAACGCCTTGAAAATCGCGTACATATCACGACCCGTTGCCAAATGGTGATTCTGCAGCAAGCCCAGAAGTCTAGCCGGGGATAGGCGTTAGGTCAAGCGGGCCCCGCCGTCCGTTCTGCCCATCGGCCGGCTCGGGCCAGCCTCACCCCCTGTCCCCCTCTCCAGCAAGTGGAGAGGGGGAATCCCTGCCGAAATACGGGTCACTGCCCACCGGCCCCGCTGCCCCGCAGCCCCGCCTACGCCACGGCGTACAGCTCCGTAACGTCCCTGCCCCCCGGCCGGCTCATGAGCCGGAACTCGTCCAGCCGCATCATCGGGTCGTCCCGGAGCTCCAACTCCAGCCCGGTGGCCCGGATAAGGGCCTGGAGGAGCTTGGGCTCCTCTTCGAGCATATAAATGGCCACCTCGGGATGGAGCCGGACTGCCAGCTGGCGCTCCCGGGCCTCGTGGCCGGCCCGGCGGAGGGACCGCTCCAGCCGTCGGGTGACGATTTCCGGCTTGAACACCCTTCCACTGCCGGCGCAGGTGGGGCATTCGGTTGTCTGGGAGGCCCAGAGCGACGGCCGGACCCGCTGACGGGTCATCTCGATCAGGCCGAGCTCGGAGACGGCGAATGCCTTGGTCCGGGCCCGGTCGCGGGTCAGGTGGGAGCGCAGTTCCTGGAGCACCTTTTCCCGGTTGGACCGGGTGTCCATGTCGATGAAGTCGCAGACGATGATGCCGCCGACGTCTCTCAGGCGAAGCTGCCGCGCGATTTCCTTGGCCGCCTCGAGGTTGGTCTTCAGGATGGTCTTTTCCGGGTCCTTCTTGCCGGTGTAGCGCCCGGTGTTCACGTCGATGGACACGAGCGCTTCGGTCGGCTGGATGATGATGGACCCGCCGGTGGACAGCTCGCAGCGCGGCTTGAAGAGGTCGCGGATTTCCGACTCGATGTCGAACTTGTCGAAGAGCGGCTGGTCCTCGGTGTAGTGGTGCACCCGCTTCATCAGGTCGGGGTCGATCTGCTCGAGGTACTGCTCGACCTCGTTGAAGAGCTCCTTGGTGTCCACGTAGAGGGCGTCCACCTTGGCGCTGAAGAGGTCTCGGATGATGCCGCGGGTGAGGCTCGTTTCCCGCTGCACCAGGGCCGGCGCGCGGACGAAACCCTTCTTCCGGTTGATCTTCTTCCAGAGGCCGAGCAGCGATTCCACCTCGCGCGTGACCTGCTCCTCGGTGACCCCCTCGGCCACGGTGCGCACGATGACGCCGCCGGCATCCTCCGGGAGCACCTTGCGGACCATCTCGCGCAGCTTGGATCGCTGTTCACGGCTCTCGATCTTCCGGCTGACGCCGACGCGCGAGGCGAACGGCATGTAGACGAGGAAGCGGCCAGGGAGGGAGATCTGCGCCGTGACGCGTGAGCCCTTGGTGCTGATCGGCTCCTTGGTCACCTGCACCAGGATGGTCTGGCCCTTCTTCAGGAGGTCCTGGATGTTGGGCACGGCCGACCGGTGGTCCACTTCGCGCTGGCGGGGGGCGGCCTTGTCGCGGGGGTTGCCGTTCGACGCCTCCAGCGCGTCCTCGTCGGGGACGTCGGCGTCGTCGTCGCGTTCGTCGGGGTCTTCGTCCTCATCGGGCTCGAGGAGGTCGGAGGCGTGCAGGAACGCCGACTTTTCCAGGCCGATGTCTACAAAGGCGGCCTGGATGCCGGGGAGGACCGCGTCGACGCGGCCGAGGTAAATGTCGCCGAGGGAACGGCGCTGGTCAGGACGATCGTAGAGGAGCTCTACGAGCCGATCGTCCTCGAGGATGGCCACGCGGGTCTCCCGCCGGCCTCCATTGATGAGAATTTCGCGCTTCACGCGTGGAAACCTCGATCGGTCGCAATGCGGCGGCCCGACCCGGAAGGGCCTGGACGGAGGTTGCGCCGATCAGTACGAGGGAATCCCACATGGCCGACCATCCCTCGGCCCAGCCGTTCCGGACGGCCCGCAGGCCCGCCCCGGCACGAAGGGTGAGGATCGGATTCAGGTGGGACAAGACAGAGGGCGGGAATCCCGCCAGCAGGTAATGAGAACGACGAAAATGCAGCCCCGGCCGACCCGTTCCCGAGCGCCCCGCCGGACCGACCGGCACGGGGCGTTCATGGAGCTGGTGGAGGCCGGACAACCGAGAAATCACGCCAAGCACAGTCGCCCCCCAGGCTCGGACCCGGGAGGCGAAAATGAACGCAAAGTGTGGTGGTGAAACCGACTTCATGCTGGAATGATACGGTACGGCACCCCCCGGGGCAATAGACCGCCCCGGACTACCCCTCCAGCGAGGCCAAGATGTTCCTGGCAATGACGATACGCTGGATCTCGCTGGTCCCTTCCCCGATTTCGCAGACCTTGGCGTCGCGCATCATCCGCTCCACCGGATAGTCGGTGGTATAGCCGTAGCCGCCGAAGACCTGGACCGCCTTCGTGGTGACTCGCATCGCCAGTTCGGAGCAGTAGAGCTTGGCCATGGCCGCCTCCTGCTTGAACGGGCGCCCGTTCTGCTTGAGCCAGGCGGCATGGTACAGCAGGTGGGTGCCGGCCTGGATTTCGGTGGCCATGTCGGCCAGCTGGAAGCTGACGCCCTGGAAGCTGGCGATGGCCTGCCCGAACTGCTTCCGGACCGAAGCGTACCTGAGCGCTTCCTCGTAGGCACCCTCCGCGATGCCGAGCGACACGGCGGCGATCCCGATCCGGCCCGCGTCGAGGGTCTTGAGGAAGTTGACGAACCCCTCGCCGATGGTGCCCAGCACGTTTTCCTTGGGGACGACCGCGTCCTCCAGGATCAGCTCGCGGGTGTCGGAGGCCCGCCACCCCATCTTCTCCTCCTTCTTCCCGGCCCGCACCCCCTTCGTCTTGGGCAGGTCCTCCGCGTGGCCGACGCCGAGGGTCCGGCAGCGCGCGAGGTCCACGGTGTCCTTGGTGACGATGAAGCTGGTGATGCCGCGGTGGCCGGAGCCAGGGGAGGTGCGGGCCGTGACGGAGAAGATCTCGCCGACGCCGGCGTGCGTGATGAAGACCTTGGAGCCGTTAAGGAGGTAGTGGTCGCCCTTGTCCACGGCGGTGGTGGCGGTGCCGCCGGCGTCGCTGCCCGCGCCTGGTTCCGTCAGGCCGAATCCGCCCAGCACCTTGCCGGAGGCCAGCAGCGGGACGTAGCGCTCGCGCTGCGCTTTCGTGCCGAAGTCCATGATCGGCGAGGTGCCAAGGTTGGTGTGCGCGCTGATGGTGAGAGCGTGACTGGCGTCCACCTTGGCGAGCTCGTGGAGGACGATGTAATAGGAGAGCTGGTCCATGCCTGCGCCGCCGAGCTCTTCCGGCCAGGGGACCCCGAGGAGGCCGAGCGGCCCCATCTTGGCGACGTTGTCCCAAAGAAACTCAGAGGTGCGATCGAGGTCCTTGGCGACCGGGGCGACATCGGTCCGGGCGAATTCCCGCACCATGTCGCGCACCTGGAGGTGCTGCTCGCCGAAGTAGAATGGGAGTTCCATAGGCCGTCCGGTCCAGGGTGGGCGTCTCCCCAAATCTACCATGGGGCGCGGGCCGAATCACCCCGGGGGGCGGTTACCTTTCCTGCTCCGATCACGTCAAGTCCTCACCCCCTTTCCCGCTCTCCACCATGTGGAGAGGGGGGACGACCCTGGAGAACCGCTGTTGACGATGGACTTCACGATGGTTCGACGGACGATACGTCTCGCCTTGCATCTGGCCCTCGGCCTGGCCATCGGCTGCGGCGAGGACAACTCCGGTCCGGCCGCTCCGCCGGCCGACCTGACCCTCACCGCCATCGACAGCGGGTACGACTTTCCGATCCAGGTGATGGCCCCGCCCGGCGATGCCACTCGGCTGCTGATCCTGGAGCGGCGCGGCCGACTGGTGCTCCGCAAGAACGGAGTGCGGCTCGATTCCGCCTACGTCAACCTCACCGCCCTCACAGGCGAGCCCGGCGTGGCACGGGAGTACGGGGTCCTCGGCGTGGCGTTTCACCCGCAGTACGCGACCAACCGGCGGCTCTTCGCCTACCTGATCGACCAGAACGAGGACACGCGGCTCGTGGAACTGCTGGCCGACGCGAACTTCGACCACGCGAGCCCGACGCCGGTCCGCACGATCCTGCAGTTCTCCCAGCCCAGCTACGCCATCCATTACGGGGGCACCGTGGCGTTCGGGAAAGACGGCTACCTCTATCTGGCCACGGGAGACGGCGAGACGGGCGGCGTGCCGTCCAGCCCCGCGCAGGACAGCGCGTCGCTGCTCGGCAAGATGCTCCGCGTCGATGTCGACGGCGGGGTGCCCTATGTCATCCCCGCCGGCAACCCGTTCGTGGGGCGCGCCGGGTGGCGGGGCGAGATCTACCACGTGGGGCTCCGGAACCCGTACCGCTGGAGCGTGGACCGGCAAACCGGCGACCTCTGGTGGGGCGACGTCGGCGAGGACAGCTGGGAGGAGGTCAATTTTTCGCCGGCCGGCACCGGCGGACTCAACTACGGCTGGCCCTATCGGGAGGGCAACGCCTGCTGGCTGCCGGCGACGGGCTGCCCCTCCGCCGGCCTGACGGCCCCCGCATACGCGTACTCGCACAGCGAGGGGTGCTCCGTGATCGGCGGCGTGGTCTACCGCGGATCAGCGATACCCGGGAGGAAGGGCACCTATCTCTTCGGCGACTTCTGCCGCAATACCTTCCGCTCGCTGACCCGCTCCTCCTCCGGCAGCGTGAGCGACGTGACCACCTGGACACCGACCATCCCCGCCGACAACCTGGCCGGCTTTGGCGAGGACGCTGCGGGCGAGGTGTACATCGCGATGGCGTCGGGGAGGGTGTACAGGGTGGTGGCGGTGGAGTAAGCGGGGAAGCGGGGAAGCGGGGAAGCGGGGAAGCGGGGAAGCGGGGAAGCGGGGCCGATGCTCCTATTTGTGGAACTCCTGGGCAAGGGGGCGATGTGATAGATGGAACCTCACTCGAGAAGCGAATTGAAGTGCTCGAACGGCACAACCGCAGCCTGCGGTGGACCGTCATCCTCACCCTGGCCCTGTCGCTGCTCGGCCTGATGTGGGGCCGGGTGTGGCCGAGAAACGGCGTGGTCGAGGCGAGCGGCTTCGTGGTGACGGACCGGGATGGAAAGGTCCGGGGCAGCTTCGCGTTCGACCAGAACGGCGTCGGCCTCAACCTGCAGGACGAACGCGGACTCTGGCGCGCCGGGTTCCTGGTGGACAACACCGGCCGCCCCGCCATGTTCCTCTTCGACACCGTGGCGCAGCCGGTGGTGACGCTGAACCTCCAGAACAGCGGGGCCCCCTCGCTCCGGATGCGCGCACCCGGCAACGAGAACACCCTCCAGGTGCGGCTCGGCACCGGCGGCGCTCCAGGAGTGTTCCTGTCGAGCGGCGTGGACACGGCGGCGCTGGTGTTGCCACAGTAGGCGGGGAAGCGGGGAAGCGGGGCAAGGCTAGCGGACCGAATGTCGATCGCAACCGCTGCACCCCTTGAGTGCCTCTCCGAAATAGCGGAGGA
>ENA-UOWG01000829-UOWG01000829.1-activated-sludge-metagenome-genome-assembly--contig:-NODE-829-length-35990-cov-8.455517_pt1 | contig 35990 bp, 28 predicted proteins | sample MGYA00238147_ERZ761563 | MGnify/ENA primary metagenome ERZ761563 (study PRJEB28884, sample SAMN05720216) | anaerobic digester metagenome | isolation source: active sludge of municipal...
ACAAGCCCGGCCTCGCGGAGAAGTACCTCGGCCTCTCGGAGGAGCTCCATCGCGAAAGCTGCCTCGAGTACCGCCTGCTCAAGGCGGAGCGGCGCCGCATGGCGGGGGCCAATGGCTAAGGCCGACGTCGCCGGCGTCGCGGCCGCGGCCCCCTTCGCCGCGCTGCTGGGCCGGCTCGACCCGCGGCGCCCCGTCCTCGTCCAGACCCACGACTATCCGGACATCGACGCGGTCGCCTCGGCCTGGGCCCTCTCCGGCCTCCTCGCCCGGAGGGGATACTCCGCCTCCGCCGCCTACCGCGGCGAGATTCGATCGAGGAGCCTCGCCCGGCTCGTCGAAGTCCTCGGCATAGAGATCGCCGGCTCGTCCCCGGCCGGGGATAGGGCCCAGCTCCTCGTCGTGGACGGCGCGCCGGCCAACGGGAACGTGAGCCTCTTCGCGGGGGAGCTCGTGGGGATCGTGGACCATCACCGCATCTTCGGCGAGGCCCGCGCGCCCTTCGCCGACCTGCGGCCCGAGCTCGCCTCCTGCTCCTCGATGATCTACGGCTACTGGAAGGAGGCCGGGGCCGAGCCGCCGCGCGAGCTCGCGACGGCCCTCATCGCCGGCATCCAGTCCGACACCGACTTCCTCAGCCGGCGCTCCTCGCCGGAGGACTTCCGCGCCTACACCGAGCTCTTCCGCTTGGGCGACTGGGAGCTCGCGAGCAGGATCGTCCGGACGGTCTTCGACCTCCGCGAGCTCGGCCTCATCGCCCGCGCCCTCTCGGGGGCCGTGGCGGAGGAGGGCCTCCTCTACGCCGAGGTCGAGGGTCCCTGCGGCCAGGAGGCCCTCGCCGTCCTCGCCGACTTCGCCCTCCGCGCCGAGGAGCTCCGCGCGACGGTCGTGGCCGAGCGCGACGAGGCGGGCCTCCACTTCTCGGCGCGGTCGCGGAGCGCCGATTTCTCGGCCTTCGACCTCGTCCGGGAGGCCCTCCAGGGCCTCGGGACCGGAGGAGGCCACTCGCACGCATCCGGCGGCTTCGTCCCCGCGGCCGCGAACCCGGGAAGGGACGAGATCCGCGAACGCTTCTTCGCCGCCGCCGCGAGGCTGGCGGCTTCCGCCCCGCCGCAGGCGGGGCGCTGACCGCGCACACTAAGGAAGACAGATGTCGCAGACGGTACGACGAGTGGAATTGAAGGACCGGACGGTGCTGCTCGCGGGCACGGCCCATATCTCGCCCGAAAGCATCGCCGAGGTCAGGTCCCTCGTGGCGACCGAGGGCCCCGGCCGGGTCTGCATCGAGCTCGACGAGGGCCGATGGAAGTCCATGTCCGAGGGCGGCAGCTGGGAGAGCCTGGACATCGGCAAGGTGCTGAAGGAAGGCCGCGGCTTCCTCCTCCTCGCGAACCTCGCCCTGGCCGGCTTCCAGCGCCGCATGGGCTCGGAGGTCGGCGTGAAGCCCGGCGAGGAGATGCTGGCCGCCGCCCGGGCGGCGGAGGAGGCCGGCCTCCCCTACTCCTTCTGCGACCGCGAGGTCCAGGTCACCCTGAAGCGCGCCTGGGCCAAGTCCGGGTTCTGGAACCGCGCCAAGCTCATGGCCGGCCTGGTCGAATCCGCCTTCTCGAAGGAGAAGCTGAGCGAGGAGGAGATCGAGCGCCTCAAGCAGCGCAACGAGCTCGAGGAGATGATGGGCGAGCTCGCCGAGTACCTCCCCTCCGTCAAGGAGGTCCTCATCGACGAGCGCGACCGCTTCCTCGCCTCGCGCATCTTCGCCGCGCGGGAGGAGCTCGTGCTCGCCGTCGTCGGCGCCGGCCACCTCGCCGGCATCGAGGACTGGCTCCGCAGGCTCGACGCGGGCGAGGCCTCGGCCGACACCTCCGACATCGAGGCGGTGCCCCCTCCCTCGGCCCTCGGCAAGGCGGCGGGCTGGCTCCTCCCCGCCCTCATCGTCGGCCTCATCGGGCTGGGCGCCTATACGTCGGGGACCCGGGCGAGCCTCGACCTCGTCCTGCGCTGGATCCTCGCCAACGGCTCCCTCGCGGCCCTGGGCTCGGCCCTCTGCATGGCCCACCCCCTGACCGTCCTCCTCTCCTTCGTCTCGGCCCCGATCGCGACCCTCAATCCCCTCGTCGGCGTGGGCCTCTTCGCCGGCCTCGCCGAGGCCTTCCTCCGCAAGCCCCGGGTCCAGGACCTCGAGGGCCTCGCCGACGACGTGGCGACCCTCGGCGGCTTCTACCGCAACCGCGTGACCCACATCCTCCTCGTGTTCTTCGCCTCGAGCATCGGCGGGATGATCGGCAACTTCATCGCCCTCCCCCTCCTCGCCTCGGGCGCCTTCCGCGGCTGAAGGGGAGGAACGGCAATGCCCATCGCCATCGCCCTCGTCTCGGGGGCCATAGCCCTGGCCGCGGCCGTCACGGGCCTCGGCCTCCTCTCGACCGCCCGGAAGTGCCGGGCGAGGGCGCGTCAGGCCGCGGCCCGAGGCCGCTCGTCCCCCGCGCCGAATTCGCTGCACCTGAATAACCCGAGGAGATAGCCATGGAAACCTGCCCCTGCGGCTCCGGCCGCGACTACGCCGATTGCTGCGGCCCCTACATCGAGAGGAAGGCCAAGGCCGCGACGCCCGAGATCCTCATGCGCGCCCGCTACAGCGCCTACGCCAAGGGAGCGATCGACTTCATCGTCGACACCTGCCTCCGCGACGAGAAGCACGACATCGACGTCGAGGCCACGCGCCGCTGGAGCGAGAAGTCGAGGTGGGTCGGCCTCAAGATCCTGCGGGCCGAGAAGGGCGGGCCCGCGGACCAGGAGGGCAAGGTCGAGTTCGTGGCCACCTACGTCCAGGACGGCCTGCGCGACCAGCACCACGAGATCTCGAACTTCGTCCGCAGGGACGGCGAGTGGCTCTTCGAGGAGGGCGAGGTCGTCCCGACGACCATCGTGCGCGAGGGTCCCAAGGTCGGCCGCAACGATCAGTGCCCCTGCGGGAGCGGCAAGAAGTACAAGAAGTGCTGCGGCGCCGGCTCCTGAAGCCCCTCAACCGAGCGCGATCTTGTAGCTCCTGATCTCGAAGGGACCGAGCTCGGCCTCGATCGGGAGCCGCGCCTCGAGGGAGATGCCCCGGCCCGAGGCCTCGATCGGCGCCCTCGCCCCGCCGGCCCCCTCCCCGCGAAGGCCAGAGGAGGCTTATTCAGGGCCGCCGCGGCCTCGATGGCGTCCGAGCCCGCGAGGGGACCCGGATGGGGGCACAGGAGGTACTCGAGCTCGTGGAGGCCCCGGTCGGCCTCGGGATCGGGATAGAGGGGCGAGCGCAGGAGGCTCAGGCCGAGGACGCAGCCGCGCGCCGAGTAGCCGTACTTGCAGTCGTTGAGGAGGGCGAGGCCGTAGTCCTCGTCCGAGAGGTCGACCCAGCGATGGGCGCAGAATTCGAATTTGGCGAAGTCCCACTCGGTGTTGGCCATCGTCGGCCGCGCGACCTGGCCGAAGGGGATCTCGCAGAGGGCCTCCCGCGCGCGGATCGCCGCGGGGAAGAGGACCCGTAAAAGGCGCCTATCCTCGCGCCAGTCGATCCGGGTCCTGAACCGCAGGGCCCGCGATCCGGGCTCGAGGACGGCCGCCTGGTCGATAGTGGAGTCGCCTATCGCGAGCTTGAAGGAGATCCCCGAGCGCAGGGGGCCCGAGAAGGCCTCGGGCTCCCCGCGGGCCCGGGCCCCCTCGACGAGCTGGCGCTCGTAGTAGTGGTCGATGCCCCAGGCCTCGCCCTCGCGGACCGCCCGCCGCTCGAGGCCGATCGACTCCGCGAGGGGGACCGGGCCCTCGCTCAGCGCCAGGGAGGCCGCGAAGGGCAGCTCCTCGGCCATGACCCAGGAGCGCGCGTCCTCGAGGAAGTCGCGCGCCCGCTTGAGCTCGATGGCGCCCCTGCCCTTCCGCTCGCGCTCGTCCCTGGGAGGCTCCTAGGCTCGCCCTTCGGCGAGGTAGACGGGATTGGTCAGCGCGAAGAGGAGGGGCTCCGCGATCTGGGGCCTGCCCCGCCAGAGCTCGGCGCGGCAGAAGCGGGACCCGGGGGCCACGGGGAAGGAGGCCGAGAACTCCCCGTCGAAGGGCAGCGTCCAGGCCGGGCCGCTCCCCGAGGCGTCGATCACCTTCACGAGGTCGCCGCGGCGGGCGCGCTCGACGCCGACGCGGCCTTCGAGGCCCTTCGAGAAGGAGGCCTCGCCGCCCAGGCCGGCCTCGCCGAGGGAGAGGTCGAGGCGGGGCCCGCCCCGCGAGGCCGAGATCGAGGAGCGTCCCGCGGCGAGGGCGTCGAGGATGTCCCCGCGCGAGCGCGAGGCGGCGTTGACGAAGGTGGTCGGCGAGCCGTAGCTGCGCGAGAGCTCGTGGCGGTGCATGTCGGAGCCGCCCACCGCGGGCAGGCGCCGGCCCGCGGCGAGGAGGGACTGCCACCAGGCTATGGCGCGGAGCTCCGAGCCCTTCATGGCCCCGTTCCAGAGCTCGGCCATGTCGTAGGGGATGCCGTCGAAGCCGTACTCCCAGGGGCAGGAGTCGCAGTGGCTGTGGTTGAGGGAGACCAGGGCCCCGGCCTCCCGCGCGGCGCGGAGGGTCGCGACCATCTCCTCCCGCGTGTTGGACAGGGGGTCGGCGCGGAAGTCGGAGGCCCCGCGGAAGAAGAAATTGGCGTGGCCGCGGTAACTCGTGTACTCCATGCCGGGTATTACGACGATGCCCTCGGGCCTGCCGATCTCCTCGTTCTGCGCGGTGTTGTTGTGGTCGGTCAGGGCGATGAAGTCGAGGCCGGCGGCCCGGCACTGCCCGATCACCTCCTGGGTCGAGTAGGCCCCGTCGCTGTTGGAGGTGTGCAGGTGGAGGTCCCCGGCGAGGAGGACCGGCTCCTTGCCGACGATCCGGAGCTTGACGAGGACCTCCACCTCCCCGCGGATCTTGTACAGCCCGAGGGCGACGGCCCAGGTCCCGGCGCCGATGGGCCCGACCCGGTAGCCCGGGGTGGCCCCGCTCGCGGAGACCGCGGCCGAGCGCCGCTCCGAGCCCGACCAGCCCCGGAGGAGGCCCCGCTCGTCGTAGAGCCCGAGGTCGACGATGTTGGCCTCGAGCGAGGCCCGGCCCTCGGGCCGGGCCTCGCTGACGAAGCGGGGGTAGGAGTACTCGACCTCGATCCGCTCGGCCCCCTCGGCTACCTCGAAGGGGAGCCGCAGGTAGGACCGCTCCCGATCGGCGCCGAAGGCGCGCCTGAATTCCAGCTCGGTAGTCATGGATCGAGTCCCTTCCCCCGCCCGCTCAGTCGATGATCTTCTTTGCCCGAAGCTCGTCGGCGGCGCCCTTGATGGCGGCCTCGGCCGGGAGCTTGCCCATGATGCAGTCGGTCATCCACTTCGACATGATGTCGTAGTACTGGCGCGCGTCGAGCTTGCCGTTCGCGAAGCCCATCGGCGCGACCGAGACGTCCTTGCGCTTGCCGACGGCCAGGGACTCGAGGAAGCCCGGGTTCATGGGCCCGAGCTGGGCCATGTCGAAGGCCGAGGAGATGGGCAAGGGGGCCCCGTGGTCCTTGGCGTGGGCCTTGCCGACCTCCGTGTAGGCGATCTTCCCGCCCTCCCGCGTATAGTCGTAGCCCTCGATGCCCGCCGTGAGGAGGAGGCCTCCCTCGGGGGTCGCGAGGAACTCGAGGAGGGCGAAGCCCCCGTCGGGGTTGGCCGCGTTGGCCGGGATCGCGAAGAGGGAGGCCTGGCCCTGCTCGATGAGGTAGGTTCCCTCCGGCCCCTTCACGCCCGGCAGGCCGACGACGTTGACCTTGTCGGGATAGGTCCCCGCGGTCCTCGCGTTGTTGTTGTACAGGCCGGTCCAGGCCGCCCAGTCGGAGTCCAGGAGGATGTCCTGGGACTGCCACATCTTGTTGCGCATGTCCCCGGTCTTCTTGGTGAAGGACTCGGGGTCCATGAGGCCCTCGGCGTAGAGCTTGGCGAGCCACTCCCAGACGGGCTTGGCCTTGGGATCGACGTAGGGCGCGTAGCGCTTGCCGCCGGCCCCGACGAAGACGCCGCGGCGCAGGCCCGCGGAGGAGAACCAGGGCTGGAGGTCCCAGATGTCGGTCATATAGGCGAAGAAGGGATAGTAGGGCTTGCGGCCGGCGGCCTCCATGTAGGCCTTGGCCTTCTTGAGCATCTGGTAGTAGTCCTCGAGGGTCGCGAGTTTCCCGAGGTCGATGCCCATCTTGTCGGTCAGCGCCTTGTTCGCGTTGACCAGGGGGAAGACCTCCTGCTTGTTGAAGCCGGCGTAGTACCTGCCGTCCAGGGCGATCTTGTCGAGCTCGGCCTGGGGGACGTTCTTCTGGTAGACCGCCGACCTCTTGATGCGGGCGCCGAGGTCCTGGATCGCGCCCTGCTCGGCCAGGCTGTACATCTGGAACTGGTTCATGTACACGAGGTCGTACCGCTCGCCGGCCCCGAGCTTCTGCATGAGGACCTGGTCGTAGTTGGCGGGGACCCGCTCCCAGACCACCTCGAGCCCCGTGGCCTTGCGCAGGGCCTGCTCGAAGAGCTTGTTCTCCTCGTCGTTCTTCCCGCCCGTCACCGAGGCGAGGACCCGCACCTGCTTGGGCGCGGCGAACGAGGCCGCCCCCGCGGCGAGGGCGAGGGCGAGGGCGATCGCGACGAATCTCTTCATGACCGAAACCTCCTTGCGCTGCCCTTCTGGGAGCGCCTAACGCGCAATGGAATCTCAGCCCTTCACCGAGCCCGCCAGGGCGCCCGCCACGAAGAAGCGCTGGGCGAAGGCGTAGAGGGCCACCAGGGGCAGGGCCGAGATCACGACGGCGGCCATCTTCGCGTTGGCGTAGACGTAGGCCGCGCCCGAGGCCGTGCTCATCTCGAAGAGGAGCCAGCGGAGCACCACCGGCAGGGTGGTCTTCGCCATGTCGGATACGAGGGTCACGGTCATCGCGATGTTGTTCCACCTGCGGATGAGCTCGAGCGTCGCCACCGTCGCGAGGCCGGGCTTGGCGAGGCGGAGGAAGATGCGCCAGAAGATCCCCGGCTCGGGGCAGCCGTCGATGCGGGCGGCCTCGGAGAGGGAGCGGGGTATGGCCGAGAAGTAGCCGCGCATGAGGAGGATCGAGAAGCCCGAGGCCGCCCCGTTCAGGATGAGGCCGGCGTAGCGGTTGACGAGGTGGAACTGCTTGTTGACCGCGTAGATCGAGACGAGGGTGAGCTCGGCGGGGATCGTCATCGTGAGGAGGACGAAGCTCGTGAGGGCCTTACGCCCGGGCAGCTCGGGCTGGGCGAGGACGTAGCCGCCGAGGGCGGCCAGGATCGCGTGGAGGAGCGTCCCCGCGGCCGAGACGTAGAGGGTGTTGAGGAAGGGCCGCCAGAGGTCGATGGTGCCCCAGACGAAGGCGTAGCCCTCGAGGCTCGGCTCGGCGGGGAAGAGGACGAGGCCCGGGCTCTCCGAGCTCCCGGGGCTCGAGAGGGAGACCGCGAGGACGTTGGCCATGGGCAGGCCCATGACGAGGATCGCGAGGAGGGCGACAGCCCAGACCAGGGCCCGCGCCGCGAGGGGGAGGCGGTCAGGCCTCATCGTAGCGCAGCGCCTTCCGCGCGAGGCCGGCGAGGATGAGGGTCCCGGCCATCACGACCGTCGCCCCCGCGGTCGCGAAGCCCGTCTTGAACTTCACGATGCCCATGTCGAAGACGTAGACCAGGAGGGTCGCGATGCGGGTCCGGTTCGCGGGGTTCTGCATGACGAACATCTCGTCGAAGTGGGTGAGGACGCCCATGACCAGGAGGAGGATCACCACCTTCATGGTCGGGCGCAGGGAGGGCAGGGTCACGCTCGCGATCTGCCTGAGCCGCGAGGCCCCGTCGATGCGCGCGGCCTCGTAGAGGACCGGGTCGATGTCGGTGATGGCCACGGTGAAGAGCAGCGCGAAGTAGCCGACGGAGCGCCAGACGCCCATGCCTATGATGAGGGGCCTCGCGAGGCCGGGCTCGGCGAGGAAGAAGGTCGGCTCCGCGCCGAGGAGGCCCCCGATCGCGTTGACGATGCCCCGCTGGTCGAAGACCAGGATCCACACGCCGGCTATGACCGACCAGGAGAAGAGGTAGGGCAGGTAGGCGAAGGTCTGCACCGCCCGCCTGGCCAGGCGGCTCCCGAGCTCGGCTATGCAGAGGGCGAGGAAGAGGGAGAGGGAGAAGTAGAGGGCGAGGTCCGCGAGGCCGATGACGAGGGAGTTGAGGACGGCGCGGAGGAAGTCCGGATCGGCCAGGACCTCGCGGTAGTTGGCCAGGCCGACGAAGGGCTTGGGCCCGATGAGGCGGTTGCCCTGGAAGCTCATCGCGATGCCCTTCGCGAAGGGGTAGTAGCTGAACAGGATGAAATAGAGGGCGACGGGGAGGAAGAGGAGATAGAGGCTGCGGTACCGGCGGATCGATCGCGGCCTGGGGCCTGGCATGGGCTCAGTATGCCGGCGCCCCCTCCTTCGGAAAATCGAGCGGCGAGACGGGAATTTAAGAAAATGGGACAGGCTACCTGTCCGTTTCACAAAAACGCAAGCCTATGTTTTATCTGCTTTTAACCAACATATGATCACATTTTATCCTATTCATTACCATAAGGAACGCGACAAACCAAGACCTACCGCAAAGGCCAGGGAAAATATCACAAATGACTATCGAGGAGTTTCCTTGCTCGTCCGCGGCGCGGCGCCCCGCATGCTCTCGCGGAATACGCCGGGGGGATAGCCCTCGTGGAGCTTGAAGACGCTGTTGAAATAGTACTCGCTCGAGAAGCCGAGCCGCTCCGCGATCTCCTTGATCGCCAGGTCGGTCGAGGCGAGGAGCTGCTTGGCGCGCTTGAGCTTGGTGCGGGTGATGAACTTCTGCGTGGGGTAGCCCTTGGCCCGGGCGATGATCCTGGCCACCTGCTTCTCGCTCAGGTTCATGTGCGCGGCTATGTCCGCCGGCGAGAGGCTCTGGTGGATGTTGTCCTCGACGAAGCCGAGGATGCGAGCCATGCGGCCCCCGGCGGGGTCCTCCTCCGAGGCCTCGGCCCCCCTGTCCTCGCCCGGCCCGAGGGCCCGGGCGCAGGCCACGAGGATGCGGAGGATGAGGCTGCGGAGCTCGATCTCGTAGCCGGGCTGCCGCTCGTCGGCCTCCCGGAGCGCCGCCTCGAAGAGGGCGATGGCCCCGTTCCCGTCGGCCCGCGGGGAGCAGGGGGAGCCCAGGAAGGCGGAGCGGAGCCGCGCTATGCCGTCGACGCGGGAGGCCGCCTCGGGGAGGAGGGGCCGCAGGTCGCAATTGAGGCTGTACTCGACGAATTCCCCCGAATCGCCGCTGCGTTGGGCGTGGTACACGTCGGGCGCCGTGACGTAGAAGCAGCCCTCGGCCACGGGGAAGGTCCCGGAGTCGAGCTCGAGGAGGCAGTCGCCCTTGGCGGCGAAATGGAACTCGAAGGTGCCGTGGGTGTGGCGGCGGATGAACCAGCCGCGCTCCTTGATCATGGCGCGGAACCAATAGACGTCCACGGACCAGCCGTCGATGGCCACCTTGAGCTCGAGCTCCGAGAGCCGCTGCGAGGCCTTGATCAGACCGTAATCCATGACGAACCCACCTCGGCCGAGTATAGCCTCGGCCTCGATTGACAGGGAAGGGCGGCGGCGCTAGCGTGCTGGGCCATGACCCAGCCCGTCGCGCGCGTCCACGTCGTATTCAAGACCCACCTCGATATAGGCTTCACCGACCTCGCCGGGAGCGTCGCCGAGCGCTACCTGCGGGTCTTCATCCCGAGGGCCCTCGACACGGCCGAGGTGCTCGCTGCCGAGGGGGAAAGCTTCGTCTGGACGACCGGCTCCTGGCTCGTCGACGAGTACCTGCGCCGCGCCGCGCCGCCCGAGCGGGCGCGCATGGAGTCGGCCATAGGCGCGGGCCGCATCGCCTGGCACGGCATGCCCTTCACCACCCACTCGGAGCTCATGGATCCCTGGCTCGCCGAGGCCGGCCTGGCCATCGGCGCGAGGCTCGACGCGCGCTTCGGCCGCGAGACCATCGCGGCCAAGCTCAGCGACGTCCCGGGACACACGGTCGGCCTCCTGCCCCTCCTCGCGGCGCGGGGTATCCGCTACCTCCACGTCGGGGTCAACGGCGGCTCCCGGGTCCCCGAGCTCCCCCGCCTCTTCCGCTGGCGGGCCCCCGGCGGCTCGGAGATCCTCGTCCACTACTCGGGCGGCTACGGCGACGAGCTCGCCCTCCCCGGCCTCGCCGAGGCCCTGGTCATCGCGAACTCCGCCGACAACTCCGGGCCCCCGGGGCCCGAGGAGGCTCGCCGCATCATCGCGGAGACCCGAGCGCGCTACCCCGGAGCCCGGGTCTTCGCCTCGACCCTCGACGCCTTCGCCCGGGCCCTCCTCCCCCTCGCACCGAGCCTGCCCCTGGTCGAGGATGAGATCGGCGACAGCTGGATCCACGGCGCCGCCTCGGACCCGCGCAAGCTCGCCGGCCTCCGCGCCCTCCTCCGGCTCCGCGCGGGCTGGGCCGCCCGGGGCTTATGGGACGAGGAGGCCGCGTCCTCGCGGGACTTCGCGCGGAACCTCCTCCTCGTCGTCGAGCACACCTGGGGCCTCGACACGAAGAAGCACCTCGGCGACTGGCGGAACTGGTCGAAGGCCGGCTTCGCGGCTGCCCGCGCCCGGGACCTCGTCGGGCCGGACTCGGTCCCCGAGGAGCTCCGCTTCGTGGAGGACTTCGCGCGCGAGGAGTTCCTCCGCCTCTTCCCCGAGGAGGGGCCGGCGCGCTGGGCCCGCAGGAGCTACTCCTACTTCGAGTCCTCCCACGCCGAGCAGCGCGCCTACCTCGAGGCGGCCGCCGCGGCCCTGCCCGAGCCCCTCCGGGCCGAGGCGGCCGGGGCCCTGTCGCGCATCGCCTCGCCCCCGCGGCGCGAGGCCCCGGCCGCCGCGCGGGAGGCCCGGGCCGGCGAGCCGCTGCTGCTCGGGCCCTACCTCGCCGCCTTCGCCCAGGACGGCTCCCTCGCCTCGCTCCGGGCGGCGCCGGCCGGCGGCGGCGCGGCGGGCGCGGGGCCCGAGCTCGCCTCGGCCGGGGGGATCGGGGCCCTGCGCTACCAGGCCCTCGGCCCCGGGGACTACGAGGCCTACCTGCGGGGCTACGGACGGGACCGCGAGGCCAACCTCCCCTGGTTCCTCGCCGACTTCGGCAAGCCGGGCCTGGAGGCGGCCTTCCCGCGGCCCGAGGCGGGGCTCTACGCCCCTCGCCTCGATCGCCTAACGCTTTTTTCGGAGGATGGCCGCGACCTCGCGCTCTGCGAGCTCTCCTTCGGCGGCGATCTCTGCGCGATCTCGGGAGCGCCTCGGCGGGCCGCGCTGCGCTACGCCTTCCCGGTCCGGGCCGGGGAGCCCGTCGAGCTCGAGGCCTCCTGGTCGGGCAAGGACCCGAGCCGCCTCCCCGAGGCCCTCTGGCTCTCGATCTGCCTCGCGGCCGAGCGTCCCGGGCTCTGGCGGCTGCGCAAGCTCGGGACGGAGGTCGACCCGGCCTCCGTCGTCGCGGGCGGGAACCGCCAGTGCCACGCGGTCTGGGAGGCCGCCTACCGCGGCCCGGACGGGGAGCGGCGCGTCGAGCCGCTCGACTCGGCCCTCGTCGCCCCGGGCGAGCGCCGCCTCCTGTGCGCCGACGACCGCCTCGCCGACCCCGCCGGGGGCCTCCACTTCGCCCTCTACGGCAACCTCTGGGGCACGAACTTCCCCCAGTGGTTCGGGGAGGACGCGGCCTTCGGCTTCCGCCTCAGCCTTCCTTTGCCCGCTCCATGAGCTCGAAGACCGCCGGCATGAGCTGCTTCTTGCGCGAGAGGATGTCCTTGAGCACGTAGACGCCGGCCTCGGCCTTCGGGTAGGAGACCAGGGCGAGGAAGTCCTTGCCCGCGTCGATGAACAGCAGGCTCGTCAGCTCGGTCACGTCCGTCACCATGAGGGCGGCCAGGTAGTAGCCCTTCTCGGCCCGGAGCGCGGCCAGGCCCGCGAGGATCTCCTCGCGGCGCTCCATGATCTCGGCGTTGTCCGAGACCTCGACCTGGCTGACGCTGAAGCGCTCTCCCTCGGCCTCGTATTCCTTGAGGTCGAGGCGGATGACCTCGGCGGCGGGCCGGCGCGCGGCCTGGGAGGCCGAGCCCATGATGTCGCGGCCGAGCTCCTCGATCTCGAGGTCGGTGATGCTCGCCAGGTACTCGGCCGCCTCGCGGTCGACATCGGTGGTCGTGGCCGAGCGGAGCACGAGGGTGTCCGAGAGGATGCCGCACAGGAGGATGGAGGCGACCGGGCGGGGCAGGGGCACACGCTGCTCGCGGTACATCCCGGCCACCATGGTGCTCGTCGAGCCGACGACGCGGTTGATGAAGGTGATGGGGTACCTCGTCGAGAAGGAGCCCAGGCGGTGGTGGTCGATCACCTCGAGGACCCGGTAGTTCTCGATGCCCTCCACGGCCTGGCCGAACTCGTTGTGGTCCACCATGATGACCTCGACGTTGGGGTCGCGGATGAGGTCGCCCTCGGTGAACAGGCCCGCCACGCGGCCCTCCTCGTCGACCACGGGGACGGAGCGGCTGGGCGAGGCGGCGATGGCCTTGCGCGCGGTCTTGAGCCAGTCGGAGCGGAGCACGGGCCGCACGCTCTCGTCGCCCATGGTTGACACGGGGGTCGAGTAGATCACCAGGAGGGCCGTGCTGGAGGTGTCGTAGGGCGAGACGAGGATCGAGACGCGCCGCTCCTCCGCCAGCTCTCGGACGGCCTTGGCCACGACGTTGCCGTTCGTGACGATCATCGCGCGCACGCCGGCCTCGATGGCGACGCGCTGCACCTCCTCGCGGTCCCCGACGAGGACGACCTTGTTGCCCGGGGGATCGGCGTGGATCGCGGCGCGGAAAGCCTCGGTCGAGAGGGCGGCGACCACGAGCCTCGCCTTGAAGAACTCGTCCTCGTCGCAGAGGACGAGGGGCTGGGCCTTGATGGTCTTCAGGAGATGGCGGACGCTCGTGGGGATGACGGCCTTCTTCCTCGGGTTGACCTTGGCGAGGATGTTCTGGGCGAAGGCCCCGTAGTGGAGGAGGGAGACGTAGCGCCCTTCCGCGTCTACGATGGGCAGGGCCTTGAGCTCGGCCTGGCCCATGGCCGTCAGGGCCTCCCAGAGGGGGGTCGTGTCGACCACGGTCGCCGCCGGGCCGTTCATGTAGTACTCGACCTTGGGCACGAGGTCGGGGAGGAACTCCGGCAGGGGCAGGCCGAAGCGGTCGAAGATGTACTCGGTCTGCGGGTTGACCGCGCCGGCCCGGGCCGCCCGGGCCTCGGGCATCCCGAGGGCCCGCTTCAGCTCGGCGTAGGCCGCCGCCGAGACGACGGAGTCGGTGTCGGGATTCTTGTGCCCGATGACGTAGACGGTCTTATCCATGGTCGCTCCGGTCGAGGTCGTATCGCGGCCGCAGTATACGCTCCCGCGCGCCCTCGCGCAACGCGCCGGCGCTTCCCCCGCCCCGGCGCGGGAGGCCCGCGCTCAGGGCCGCTCGAAGAGGGCTATCGATCGCCGCTCGAGGGCGAGGCCCCGGGGGCCGGGGCTTGCGCAGCGGACGAGGGCCTCCATGCCCTCGGCGGCGGCGGCCTCGGCGGCCGCGACGAGGGCCGGCCGATCGCCTAAGTTGATCCAGCCCCGGACCCGGCCGTCCCGCGAGAAGACCCGGTACAGGTCCGGCCCGAGGCGCTCGGCCCCGAACTCGCGCCCCCCGAGCCGGTCGTAGAGGGCGACCAGGCGCTCGGTGAAGGCGGCCTCGGCCCCGAACCCGCTCGCGTCGTCGGAGAACATGACCTGGGAGGCGAGCATGCGGTCCACGAGGCCGACGAGCTCGCGCTCGCCCTCCGACAGGCGCATGCGGGTCTCGCGGCAGAACACGACGTCGGGGTCGTTCACGAAGGCCGCGCCGTCGAGGAGCGCGCGCGCGATGGTGTGGCTCAGGTTGACGTAGGCCGAGGGCCGGCCCCCGTGCATGAGGCCCTTGATCGCGCCCCAGTCCCAGTCCTCCTTGGTGTCCGCCCCGATGCGCATGAGGGGGAAGCGGCGGAAGGAGCTCTCGAGGGGGGCCCCGCAGCCGAGCCAGGCCACGGGCAGCCCCCGCGAGTCCCGCAGCCTCGACGTTATGCGGCCGATCACCCGGTCGTAGTGCTCGTAGGCCGCCCCGCCCCGGGCCCGCTCGCCGCGGAGGAAGGCGGCGTAGAGGAAGTCGAGCTTGAGGTAGCGGTAGCCCCAGTCCTCGACCACCCGCTCGAAGAGCGCCTCGAGGTAGTCCCCCACCCCGGGGATGGAGAGGTCGAGGCAGTGGAACTTCCCGTCCCAGTTGGGATTCCAGCCGGCGACCACGGGGCGGCCCCGGGAATCGCGGAGCAGCCACTCGGGCCGCTCGCGGCAGGCCGCGCTGCCCTTGGTCACGAGGAGGGGGGCGAGCCAGAGCCCCGGCACCAGGCCCTTGGCCTCGGCGCGGGCGGCTATGCCCCCCATGCCCCGGGGGAACTTGGCGGGGTCGGGCTCCCAGTCGCCCACCGCCCGCTCCCAGCCGTCGTCGACCTGGAAGACCGCGGGCTTGCCGCGCTGGAGGTAGTAGCGGTTGATGAGGTTGCCGTTCGCGTCGAGGGCCTCGAGGTCGCGCGAGATGCCGGCCTCGTCGATGTCCGTGTAGCGGTTGTACCAGGACTCGTAGCCGCCGGGGACCAGGGAATCGCCCGAGCCGAGGAAGGCCAGGCGCCCGAAGCGGGCCCGGTTCCCGAGGGCGGCCGCGAGGGCCTCCTTGGCGGCGAAGTAGCCCTCGGCGCAGAAGAGCCGCAGCTCGGCCGCGGCCGCGCCGGCGGCGAGCCTCCCGCCCTCGGCCAGGGCCTCGACGCGGATCGAGAAGCCGCGGCGCGCGATCCGGAAGGCGATGGGCGGCAGGGGGGCCTCGTCCGAGCCCCGCGAGACGAGGACCAGGCGATACCCGCCCGAGCGGAAGGCCGCGAGGAAGTAGGAGAGGAGCTCGGCGCGGCCCTCGCGGGGGGCCGGCCCGTCGACGTAGAGGTTCAGGAGCGGCAGGATCGAGCGGCCGAAGCGCTCGCGGGGGCCGAGCTCCCCCGAGCTCGACCAGGACTGCCAGCCGTTGACGAGGATAGCGCCCTCGCCCTTTCCCCGCGAGGCCGCGAGGAGCTCGCCGCGGGCCGCGGGCGGGACCCCGGCCAGGTCGAGGAGCTCCTCGAAGCCGAGCTCGGCCAGGAGGGTGGCCGGCTCGCGGAGCTCGAGCTCCCGCGCGGCGCGGAAGACCAGGGCGAGCTGGCCCCCTCGCTCTTCCTGGCTGAGGCTGAAACGCTGGTCGACCTTCATGGGGTTCGTCGCTCCTCGGGCGGGTATCCAGGGATACGGGGGCCAGTGTACTATCGCGGCGCGGGGCCGTCAAACCTGGCCCGCGGAGAAGACCGTGATCCGTCTCTACGCCTTCCTCGGCAACCACGGCCGCGAGTACCGCGGCAACCGCCACAACGTCGCCTGGCAGTTCCTCGAGTCCCTGCCCTTCTACGGGGAGCTCCGCTGGGAGCGCAAGTTCAAGGGCCGTTTCGCCCAACGCGAGACCGCGGCCGGCCGGATCTGGCTCCTCATGCCCGAGACCTACATGAACCTCTCCGGCGACTCTGCCGCCGAGCTCATGCGCTTCTTCCAGGTCGGGCCCGCCGAGCTCCTGGCGGTCCACGACGAGCTCGAGATGGCCTTCGGCTCCTTCGGCTTCAAGCTCGGCGGGGGCCTGGGCGGCCACAACGGCCTGCGCTCCCTGGAGGCCCGCCTGGGCACCCGCGACTTCGCGCGGCTCCGCTTCGGCCTGGGCCGCCCCGAGCATCCCGACGTCGCCGGCTACGTGCTCTCCGACTTCTCGGCCGCCGAGCGCGAGCTCCTCGCCGCATCGGTCTTCCCCAAGGCCGCCGCCGCCCTCGGGCTCTGCATGGAGGAGGGCTTCGAGGAGGCGCTCAAGCGCTTCCCGAAGGTTAAAGCCGTCGACTAGGGGGTTAACCATGCTCAGCCGCCGTCCCGCCCCGCTCGGGCTCGCCCTGGCCCTTCTCCCGGCCCTCCTCGCCGCCGCTCCGAGGGCCCCGGCCGAGGAGCTGCGCTTCGTCGTCCAATCGGCCCATACGGGCCCCATCGCGGGCCTCGCCTTCAGCCCCGACGGGAAACTCGCCCTAAGCGCCTCGAGCGACAAGTCCCTCAAGCTCTGGTGCCTCGAGAGCGGCCGGCTCCTGCGGAGCATCGAGGACTCCGCCGACGCCCTCCGCGGCTGCGCCTTCTCGCCCGACTCCTCCCGGATCGCCGCGATCGGCGCCGACGGCTCGGTATTCCTCTGGGACGCGGCCTCGGGCGAGCTCCTCCGCGCCTGGAAGGCCCTCGACAAGCAGATCGACCTCATGCTCGCCTTCTCCGGCGACGGCAGGTACCTCGCCTCGGTCCACGGCAAGCGGGCCTACCTCCTCGATCCCTCCGCCGAGGCGCCGCTCGCCCGCGTCGATCTCGGCGATCAGTACCCGAGCTCGCTGGCGGCGAGCCGGGACCGCCTCGCCGTGGGCACCGCGCGCGGGGGGATCGTGCTCGTGGACTTCCGCAAGGCCGCGGTCGCCGCCACCCTCGCCTGCGCGGCGTGCCGCGAGGTCACGGCCCTCGCCTTCTCTCCCGACGGGGCCACCCTCGCCGCGGCCTGCTCGCCGAGCTCGGGAGACGCGAACGACCTCGTCCTTTGGGAGACGAAGTCGGGCAAGCAGCGGAAGCGCTTCGCCGCCTCGCAGGAGCCCATCGAGGCCCTCGCCTTCTCCCCGGACGGGAAACGGATCCATGGGGCCTCTGCCAGCGAGGCCGAGGGCTTCGCCTCCTGGGATCGCGAGAGCGGGGCGAAGCTCTCCTCGCGCCCCTGGAAGCGCGCGACCGCCGGGCCCTCGGCCTTCGCCGCTGCCTTCCACCCGGCCGCCGGCCTCGTCGCCGCCACCCTCGGCGACGGCTCGATCGGCCTCTGGGAAACCGCGACCGGGCTCTTCCTCCGGCCCCTGCGCGGCTACTCCGAGGGCCTCGCCGCGGCCGCCGCCTCGGCCGACGGCCTGCGCCTCCTCGCCGCGGACTACCTCTCGAGCAAGGTCGCGATCTGGGACCTCCCCGCGGGCCGCAAGGTCGGGAGCCTCGAGCTCGGCGCCCAGGTCCTCGACCTCTCCTACTCGGCCTCGGGCCTCGCCGCGGCCGGGGGCAAGGGCGGGACCCTCCTCGTCTGGGATCCGCGCACAGGCCGGGAGCTGGCCCGGATCAAGGCCGCCGGCCTCGCGAGCCCCCTCGTCGCCCTCTCGCCCGACGGAAGCCTCCTCTGGGCGGCCAGCCCCGGGGTCGGCTACCGCCTCTTCGACACGAGGACGGGGGCCCTGGCCTGGGAATCCAAGGGAGCCAACTGGATCGCGCGCCTCCGCTTCGCCCCCGACGGCCGCAGGGCCGCCTCATGCACCCTCGTCGACGGGGTCCAGATCTGGGACATGGGTAGCGGCAAGGTATCAACGGAGCTGCGGGCGGGGGCCGGGGGAAGCAGCCCCAGCGACGCGGACTTCTCGCCCGACGGGCGGCTCCTCGCCGCCGCCTACGACGACGGCTATCTGCGGCTCTGGGACCTGGCCTCCGCGCGGGTCCTCGCCCAGACCAGGGCCTCCGACCGGGCGGCGCGCCGGGTCGCCTTCCGGCCCGACGGGCTCTCCCTCCTCTGCGCCGACGACTCAGGCAGGATCGCCGAGTGGCCGATCGACCTCGCCGCCCCGGCGCGTCGGCTCGACGACGACCGCGGCCGCCTCGCCTTCCTCTCCTACCGCGGCCCCGACCAGGTCATCTCGGCCTCCTCCACCGAGGGCCTGGCCAAGATACGGAGCCTCGACGGCTCGGCTTGGACGGCGTTCAAGAACCACCCGAACGGCAAGGACTGGCTCGCCTTCAACAAGGAAGGCTACTGGGACGCCTCCTCCCGCGGCGGGGAGGCCCTCGGCGTCGCCATCGGGGCCCGGGCCTTCGGCATCGACCAGTTCGCGGCGGCCTCGAACCGCCCCGACCTGGTCATGCGCCCCTTCTTCTCGGAGCCGGATCGCGAGGCCTACTTCCGCTCGCGCTACGAGCTCAGGCTCCGCAGGCTCGGCCTGGCGGGACCGGGAGTCCTCGGCCCCGCGCCGGGAAGTCCCTCGGCCCCCGCCCTCCCCCTTGCGCGGGTCCTCTCGGCGAGGATCTCCGGCGCGGAGGCGGAGCTCGAGCTCGACTTCGCCGCCGGCTCGGCCGAGCTGGCCTCCTACGCCCTCTTCGTCAACGACGTCCCCCTCCTCGGCCCCTCGGGCAAGCCCCTCGCCGGCGCCTCGGCGCGGGCGAGGGAGCGGATAGCCCTCTCGGCGGGCGAGAACAAGATCGAGGTCTCCTGCCTCGACCATGGCGGCCTCGAGAGTCCCCGGGCCCTCGTCGCGGCCCAGGGTCCGGCCGCCTCGAAGGCCGCGCTCTACTACCTCGGCATCGGCGTTTCCAAGTACCGGAACCGGGCGGGCGGCGCCTCCATCGACCTGGGCTACGCCGCGAAGGATGCCCGCGACCTCGAGTCCTTCCTGAAGGGGAATCCCGGCGGGCTGTACGGGAGGATCGAGACCAGGGTCTTCGCGGACGAGGCCGCCACGCGCGGCTGCCTCGGCGCCGCGCAGTCCTTCCTCGCCCAGGCCGGGATCGACGACGCGGTGATCGTCTTCGTCGCCGGCCACGGCCTCTACGACGCGGAGGAGCGGTACTACTTCCTCAGCCACGAGGCCGACCTCGCCGACCTCGCCGGGAGCGCCCTCCCCTTCGAGGAGCTCGAGGATATCCTCCGCGCGACCGCCTCGCGCCGCAAGCTCCTCCTCATGGACAGCTGCGCCTCGGGGCTCCGCGAAGGCGCCCAGGCCCCCGCCTCCCTTCCCGGCGGCTCCCGCGGCATCTCCGCCCGGGTCGTGCCGGCCCCCGCCCTCCGTGGCATCGCGGTCGCCGGGGCCGCCGAGCAGCCCCGCCGGTGGCTCTTCGAGCGGGACCGCTACCTCTTCAACGACCTCTCGCGCCGCTCGGGGGCCATCGTCTTCTCCTCCTGCACCGGCGACCAGGTGAGCTGGGAGAGCGAGGCCTTCGAGAACGGCTTGTTCACCGAGTACCTCCTGCGCGCCCTCGCGGGCGCGGCCGACCGGGACAAGAGCGGGGCCGTGGACTCGGAGGAGCTGCGGCGCTACGTCTCGGAGGGGGTCCTCGCCGAGACGAGGGGCCGGTACCCGAGCGAGCAGCTCCCCGTCGTCGACCGGGACAACCTCTCGCTCCGCCTCCTCCTGCCGAGCGGCAGGTGAGCGCCGAGGCGGGGCCATCTTGATCGGCCGGCCCCAGCCTGCTACCATGGCCCCGCGACGCCGGGCGAACCCGACCCGGCGCGACCGCTGAGAGGCTACGGTATCTCGAGGCGACCGGCTCGGGCCATCACGCTAGTCGTCGAGGTATCGCCATGCGACTCTCCTCCTGCGATCGGGCCGTGGAGGCAGCCGGTTACGGCCGCTTCCAACGGCGCCTCCTCTGGCTCTGCGGCCTGGGCTGGGCCGCGGACGCCATGGAAGTCATGCTCCTCTCCTTCGCCCTCCCCGCCATGTCCGCCGAATGGGAGCTCTCGGCCGCCCAACGCGGCCTGGTCGGCGCCGCCCTCTTCGCGGGCATGCTCGCCGGGGCCCTCTTCTGGGGCAGGCTCTCCGACCGGATCGGCCGCCGGGTAGGCTTCGTCGCCACCGTGGCCTTCGACTCGCTCTTCGGCCTCGCCTCCGCCCTGGCCCCGAGCTTCCCCGCCTTCGTCGCCCTGCGCTGCCTGACGGGCTTCGGGGTCGGCGGGACCCTCCCCGTGGACTACGGCATGTTCTCCGAGTTCCTCCCCGCGAGGGACCGGGGCAGGCGCCTCGTCCTCCTCGAGTCCTTCTGGGCCTACGGGACCATCGCGGCGGCCGGCCTGGCCTGGCTCGTCGTGCCCCGCCTCGGCTGGCGCTGGCTCTTCGCCCTCTCGGCCCTGCCCGGCCTCATCCTCTTCGCGGTCCGAGGATCGATGCCCGAGTCGCCCCGCTTCCTCGCCGCGGGGGGAAGGGACGCCGAGGCGCGGGAGGTCCTCCTCCGCGTGGCCGCGGCGAACGGCGCCGACCCGGCCGGGGTCGAGGCGGCCCTCGCCGCGGCCCCCGAAGGGGAGGCTCCCGGCTCCGCGGCCGCGGCCCCCCGCGGCGCCCTCGCGGAGCTCCTCGCCCCCGGGCTGCGGCGCACGACCCTCCTGCTCTGGCTCCTCTGGTTCGCCATCTCGGTGGGCTACTACGGCGGCTTCACCTGGCTCCCGAGCTGGCTCCGGGCCAAGGGCTTCGCCCTCCCCTCGGTCTACCCGACCGCCTTCTTCCTGGCCCTGGCCCAGCTGCCCGGCTACTGGTCGGCCGCCTACCTCGTCGAGCGATGGGGAAGGCGGCGGACCCTCGGGACCTACCTCCTGGGCAGCGGGGCCTGCGCCCTGGCCTTCGCCCTCGCCCGGAGCCCCGCCTCGATCGTCGCGGCGGCCGCCGCCCTCTCCTTCTTCGCCCTCGGATCCTGGGGCGCCCTCTACGCCTACACCCCCGAGGCCTACCCGACGCGGATCAGGGGCACGGGCATCGGCGCGGCGAGCGGCATGACCAGGCTCGCCGGCCTCGTCGGCCCCTCGATCGGCGCCCTCGCGACGACGGGCGCCTCGGGGGCGGGCCTGGCCGGCCCGATGGCCGCCTTCGCCTTCGCCTACGCGTTAGGCGGGATAGCTGCCTTCGCCCTGCCCCGCGAGACCGCCGGCGAGGAGCTCGGCTAGGAGGCCGGCCCGCGGCCGGGGATACCCGCGCTCAGGCCGCGGCGCCGGGGGACGGCGGCCCTCAGTCCGCGTCGCGCGCGACCCGGAAGCCGATCCAGGGGACCGTCGTCTCGGCCTTCGCCTTCGGGCGGGCGGAGAGCCTTCCGCTCGCGTAGTCGCCCGGCTCCGACTCGTAGCTGCCGCCCCGGTACACCCGCTCGTCGCCCGGGCCGCCCCGCGGATCCACCTCGTCGGCGCCGCTGGGATAGCCGAATCCGTCCTGGCACCATTCGGACACGTTGCCCGACATATCGAAGAGCCCCGAGGCGGAGGCGCGGAAGGAGGCCACCGGCGCCGCGTCCGGGAAGCCGTCGTCGTAGCCGGCCCAGGGCTCGGCGTTGTGGTTGCCGGGCAGGGCGCGGCGCTTCTCGTCGTAGAGGTTCTCGTTCCTCGGCTTGCCCGAGCCCCAGCTGTAGATCATGGACTTACCGCCCGAGCGGGCCGCGTACTCCCACTCGGCCTCGGTGGGGAGGCGGTAGCCCTTCGCGCCCGGCTTCAGGCTCCAGTCGTTCAGGTCGTAGGCCGGCTCCAGGCCCTCCATCTCGCTGCGCCAGGCGCAGTAGGCGGCCGCCCCGTACCAGGAGACGCAGCGGGCCGGCAGCTTCGCCTCTCCCGCGTCGGGGAGGTAGCGCCCCTCCTTGAGCGAGAAGCCGGGGCCCTGGAATTCGTTCGAGAAGAGCCTGACCTTCGCGCCGATCGCCGTGCCGGTGCCGGAGGAGGAGCGCTCGAGGTAGCCCCGGGAGCGGGCCCATTCCATGACGAGGGCGAACTCCTCCACCGTCGTCTCGGCCGTGGCCAGGAGGAAGGGCCGGGTGAGCACTACCTTATGCTTCGACTCGTGCTTCGCGTAGAACGGGTGGACCTTGTCGCCCTTCGAGCCCGACATGGCGAAGGAGCCCGGCCCGAAGCGCAGCAGGTCCAGGGGCTTGAGCGAGGCCGCGCTCCGCGCCGCGGCCGGGAGGGGGAAGCTCGCGAGCCGAGAGACGATGGCGTTGTCCCGGTCGACCACGGGATTCTGCAAGCCTCCCGAAAGGCGGGCCACCTCGCGGGCCGCGTAGGCGCGCAGCTCGTCGACGCTCGTCTCGCCGTTCTTGTCCTCGTCGGCGGCCCCGCCCAGGCCCGCGAGGAGGGCCTCGGTGAAGAAGCCGTTCTCCGCCTCCGCGCTCTCGTAGGAGAGCTCCGAGCCGCGGCAGCTCGAGAGGACCACGGCCCCGGTCCTGCGGCGCAGGTCGACGTCGATGTAGCGGTCCCGCTCGCGGAGCCAGGGCCGCGGCCTCGCCGAGGCCACCGCCAGGCCGCGGCCCCCGGCCGCGTCGCCGAAGAAGCTGCCGTCGGCGAGGATGGCCGCGCCGCGCGAGGCTATCCTCGAGCCGCCTTGCCCCGCCGCGGCGGCCGGGAGCACGGCCTCGTCGGCCTCCCCGGACTCGCAGGTATCCATGAGGAAGAGCTTCTGCAGCGCCGGGATGCCGGACAGGAGGCCCTCGATCGACTCGAAGCGCATGGCCGTGCCGGGGAGGTCGGCGGGATTCGCGGTATGCGATAGATAGTAGTATTCCGAGCCGGGGCCCCGGTCGTGCACGCCGTGGCCGGCGATGAAGAGGACGACCGTGTCCTCGGGCCGGGAGGCGCCCAGGAAGGCGGCGGCCTCGGCCAGGGCCTCGGGGCGCACGGCCGCGTCGAGCCAGGTCTTGGCGCGGACCTCGTCGAAGCCCCCGCGCCCGGCCGTCGCCGCGAAGGCCGCGGCGAGGTCCTCGGCGTCCTTGGCCGCGTAGCGCAGGTCGAGGCGCCGGTCGGCGTAGCGCGAGACCCCGAAGCCGGCGAAGAAGAGGCGGCGAGCCGCCTTCGCGGGGCCGAGGACGCGATAGCCGGCGCGGGCCGATTCGGCGCCCGCGGCGTCGAGGCAGGAGACCTCGATCAGGTTCGGGCCCGGGACGAGGGGAAGCTCGGCCTCGATCCTCCCCCCCGAGGCCGGCAGGGCCTGCCAGGCGCCCGAGCCCAGGGGCGCCCCGTTCGCGTAGATCCGGTAGCCGGCGAGGGGCCGGCCGGGGCCCGAGGGGGCGAACTCGGCGACGAGGGAGCTCGAGGCCCCGGACTCGGCGTGGCTCGAGACGCGGGCGGCGGGGGGCTCGGCCGGGGAGGCCAGGTCGGCCTCGGCCAGGCCGAGCCGCGCCAGGCGCTTCGCATAGGCCTGGCGATAGTGCCCGATCGCCTCGGGATCGGGGCAGCCGAGCTGGGCGAGGAGGAGGTCGGGCCGGTTGTTGCGGACGGCGAACTGCTCGAGCCCGAAGGAGCGCCAGCCGTCGCTCATGGCCACGAGGCCGGCTCCCTCCGCCGAGCCGTCCCAATAGCCCTTCCCGTCGAAGGCTATCCAGGCCTCGGGCGCCTTGGCCTTCCCGAAGGAGGCGCCGAGGTAGAGGCCGCACCAGGTCTTCCGCGAGGGGTCGAGGATCCGCGCCAGGCCGTCGCGGCTCCCGACATACAGGAGCCCTGCGCCGGGGCGCTCGGCGAAGAAGGCGCGGCCCAGGAGCCGCGGCCCGAAGCCTCCGGCGGCGATGAGGGCCGAGGCCGCGGCGCGAAGGGGATCGGGGAAGGACTCGGCTCCCCCTTTGACGTACTTCCCGGTCGCGATGTCGTAGACCCATATGCTCGGCGTGCCATCCGAGAAGTAGGTCTCGACGCGGAGCTTCCGGTCGCCGTCGACGAAGGCTAGGCCGCTGGATCGTCGGTCCTCGTTCTCGATCCGCGCCACCTTCTTCCAGTCGTCCGTCGAATACACCGCGTAGAAGCCGTCCTCGCCCCGCAGCGCGATCCGGTCGCCCTTCGACGAGACGGCCAGGGCCCCGCCCGCGTAGAGGGGCGGGGGGATCTTGCCGGTCAGGACCTCGATCGGCTTGTCAGAATCGACGTCCCAGAGCACTACCGAGACGTCGCTCACCGTGATGAAGCGCTTGCCCCCCGGAAGGAAGGCCCAGTCGACGAGCCAGTCGCGGCCGTAGCCCTTGGGGTGGCGGTAGCGGAACTCGCGGATGCTCTTGCCCGTGGCTATATCGCGGAGGCTGAGGCTCTGCCCCCCGAGCCCGCCGCCCTCGACCGAGATGTAGCGCGCGCCGTCCGGCAGGAAGCCCCAGCTGCCCGCGAGCCGCTCGCGGGAAACGATGCGGCGCTGGAGACGGCCGGCGCGGAGGTCCCAGACCGCGGAGAGGCTCTCGGCATTGGGTCCGTAGGCCTGGTAATGGACGAAGAGCCAGCGGCCGTCGGGCGAGACCTGGAGCTCGTCGACGGGGCCCGGCCCGGCGGAGCCGAAGGGCAGCTCCGCGAGGCTGCCGACGTCCCAGGATCGGATGGCATCCTCGTCGTCGGCCGTGAGGAGGCGAGAGCCGTCGGGGCTGAGGGCGAGCGCCTTGCCTCGGAAGCCCGCCCCGAGCTCGAGCTCGCGGAAGGGCTCCGTCTCGGCGGAGCGGTAGAGGCGGATTCCCTGGCCGCCGAAGCGGGCTTGGAGGGAGCCGTCGCGCGATTCGGCCAGCTGGGCTCGCTGGCCGTCCTCGACCGTCCAGGAGAAGCCCTCGGCCTCGACGCTTTCCCAGCCGGGCGAGCCGGCGGGGCGGCAGCCGATGAAGAAGGGCCCCTCGCCGCGGCTGAGCCTCGTCGCGTGCTCGCCGAGGAGGCGGCCCGTCCGCGCCTCCCACAGGCGGAGCTTCTTGGGCCCGGCCGAGGCCAGGACGCGGCCGTCGGGCGAGAAGGCGATCCCGTAGGCCTTCTCCCCCTCGAGGGCGAGGATGGCCTTCCCGCTCGCGAGCTCGAGGAGATGGAGGCTCCCGTCCGTCATGGTCGCGGCGAGGAGGCGGCGATCGGGGCTCGGCAGGAGGAAACGGGATTCGGCCTTGGAGGAGGCGAGGCGCCTGAGGACCCGGCCGGCCGCGGGATCGACGAGCACGAGGCCCCGGTCCGACATGACCAGGCAGGTCCGGCCCCCCTCCTCGACCGCGAGGGCGGGCGGGCGGCCGAGGCCCTCGTGGACGGCGAGGAGCTTGCCCTCGGGGTAGCTCCACAGGAAGAGCTCGCCGGGGGCGCAGGTGACGAGGTGGCCCTCGTCGAGGAAGGCCATGAAGGCGGGCTGCTCGGAGTGGCCGCGCTGGAAGACGACGGAGGGCTCGGCGGCCTGGGCCGCGGGGCCTGGGCCGGCGGCGAGGCGGGCGAGGGCGAGCAGCAGGGAAGGGAGGAGCCGGGAATGTCGGATGGCGGGCATGAGCTCGAGGGTAGCACGGGGCGCCTCGCTCGGGAACCTCGCCTAGAGGACCCAGTACCTGAGCACGATGTAGGCGATCATCGCCGCCGTCGCGCCGATGAGGACGGCGCGCACGAAGAGCGCCCCCCTCGCCACGACCATCCTGCTGCCGAGCCACGCGCCCAAGGCCTGGGCCGCGCCCATGGCCAGGCCGAGGGCCGGGAGGACGCTCCCCGCGGCGAGGAAGACGCCGAGGGAGAAGAGGCCGGAAGTAAGGTTGGCCACCTTGGTCCGCCCCGTGGCCTCCTTGAGCCCGAAGCCGGCGAGCCCCACGAGGGCCATGGTCCAGAAGGTCCCCGTGCCCGGGCCGAAGAAGCCGTCGTAGAAGCCCAAGACGAGGCCGGAGCCCAGCCAGAAGGGGAGGAGGGGCAGCTTCCGTCCCGAGCCCTCGAGGCCGAAGCGCGGCTTCAGGGCCAGGAAGACGAGGATGCCGACGAGGAGGAGGGGGATGAGGAGCTTGAGGAAGCCCGTGTCCACGGCCCCGACCGCGGCGGCGCCGAGGGCCGCTCCGGCCGCCGTCGCGGCGATGCCGGGCAGGAGCTCCCGGAAGGTGAAGAGCCCCGCCCGGCGATAGCCTATGGTAGCCGAGAGCGTCCCGAGGACGGATTGGACCTTGTTCGTGCCCAGGGCCAGGTGGGGGGGCAGGCCCGCGGCCAGGAGGGCGGGGATGGTGATGATCCCGCCGCCGCCGGCGATCGCGTCGACGAAGCCGGCCGCGCCGGCCGCGGGCACGAGGAGGGCGTAGGTCAGCCAGGTCGGGGCGAAGCTCACGGGACGATGCTACCCGCCGGCGGGACTCGGGGCAAGGGAGGGAGGGGGCCAGCGGTCAGAATATGAGGCTCTCGAGCTTCTTGGGATCCTTCTTCCAGTCGGGATCGACGCGGACCTGGAGCTTGAGCCTGATCGCGTAGTCGAAGATCTCGGCCAGGTCGGCCTCGGCCTCCTCGCGGATGCGGCGGATCATGGAGCCCGCCTTCCCGATGAGGATGCCCTTCTGCGAGTCCCGCTCCACGACGAGGTCGAAGCCGGCGCGGAGGGTTCCGTCCTCCTCGCGGGAGGAGTCCTCGTAGGAGACGTAGACGGCGTGGGGCAGCTCGTCGCGGGTGTGGAGCATGATCTTCTCGCGGATGATCTCGGCGATGCGGAACACGGGCTCCTGGTCGGTGTAGTACTCCTCCGGATACCAGGCCGGGCCCTCGGGGGAGCGGGAGTAGAGGCCCGCGAGGAGGGCCTCGAGGCCGATCCCCTTGAGCGCGGAGAGGTCGAAGACCGGGGCCTCCGGGAAATGTGCCGAGAGGAAGAGCCTGGCCCTCGCCGCGTCGGCCTCGGGCGAGTCGATCTTGTTGACCGCGGCCAGGAGCCGTCCCGACGCCGGGGCGAGGGCGGCCGCCACCGCCTCCTCCTCGGGCCCGGGCTTGCGCGTGGCGTCGACGAGGTAGAGCACGAGGTCGGCGTCGGCGAAGGCGTCGACGGTGACCTCGCGCAGCTTGAGGTTCAGGCGCTTGTCGGAGAGGTGGAAGCCCGGCGTGTCCAGGAAGACGAGCTGGCCCTCGGGGCGGTTGACGATGCCGCGCACCGCGTTGCGCGTGGTCTGGGGCACGGGCGAGACGATGGAGACCTTGGCGCCGCAGAGGGCGTTGACGAGGGTGGACTTGCCCGCGGAGGGGCGTCCGACGATGGCGACGAAGGCTGACTTGGGCATGGGGGACCTCACTCGAAATACGCGGACGGGGGCTCGCGGCCGGTCCAGAGCTTGAACTGGGCCGCCGCCTGGTAGCGGAGCATGGACCAGCCGTTGCAGACGGGGCAGCCGGCAGCGGCCGCGCGCTCGAGGAAGGCGGTGCGCTCGGGCCGGTAGATAAGGTCGAAGACGGCCTCGCGCCCGCTGAAATCGTACCAGTCGAGGGGATCCCCGCCCAGGCCCCCCTCCATGCCCACGGGCGTGGCCTGGACGATGAGGTCGGCGTGGTCCGAGATGACCTCGGTAGAGCGCTCGTCGTTCGAGCCCCAGGCGAAGGCGTAGCGCCGGGCGAGGGCCTTGGCCTTGGCCGCGTTGCGGTTGAGCACGAGGACGGCGGCGCCGAGCCGGGCCAGGACGTGGGCCACGGCCTTGGCCGAGCCGCCGGCCCCGAGGAGGGTCGCCCGGAGGCCGTGGAGATCGGAGCGGCCGAGGAACTCGAGGAGGCTGCGCTCGAAGCCGATCGCGTCGGTGTTGTAGCCCGCCCAGCCCTCGATCCCGTGGACGATGGTGTTGCAGGCGCCGATGTCCTCGACCTCGGGGGACCTCGACGAGAGGTAGGGGAGGACGGCCTCCTTGTGGGGGACCGTGACCGCCGCGCCCCGTGCCCCGGTCGCCTCGAGGAGGGACATGAAGCCGCCGACCTCGGCCGAGGGCAGGGGGAGGTAGACCGCGTCGATCCCCGCGGCGCGGAAGGCCCGGTTGTGGAGGGAGGGGGAGCGGGAGCCGATGACGGAGCGCCCGCCGCCGAGGCCGTAGACCGCCGTGTCCCTCCCGATCTCGCGGATCCGGAAGACCTCCTCGAGGTTGGCGGGATCGAGCTGGCCCGGGGCAGCGCCGGGCATGCCGATGCCCAGGGGGCTCGCGTAGGCGACCGAGGAGCCGAGGCGCTCGGAGAGGATCCTCGAGGGCATGCCGAAGTCGCCCGCGGCCACGAGTATGCGCTCCGCCGCGGGCAGGGCCCGCGACCAGGAGAAGAAGCGCGCGAGCTGGTCGGCGCCGCTCGGCATCACGACGAGCTTGGGTATCTCGCCGGGCTCGGCCGAGACCTCGGCCCAGGCCGCGTCGAGATCGGCGGGCAGGGCGGCGAGGCGGTGGCGCGAGCGGATGATCCTGGTCCCGTAGGTCCGGCAGGCCTCCTCGACCGCGGGGACGCGGAAGTCGCTCTCGAGGTCGACGTAGGCGAAGTTGGCGCCCGCGTCGGGCCGGGCGTAGACCAGGGCCTTGGCCATGGCGACGAGGCGGACCCCCTCGCCCTCGGCGAAGGCCCCGCCGTCCGCCTTGCGCCGGATGGTCAGGATGCAGGGCAGGCCGGCCTTCTCGGGGAAGGAGCGGACGGCGGCGCTCTCGGAGGGATCGAGGAGGTCGGCGCGGAGCTCGGCGATATCCACCCGGCCGCGGTAGCGGTCGAGGGCGGCGAGGTCCTCGGCGATCGTCTTGCCGGTCAGGCAGAGGCACACGAGGGGCATGGCGGCTCCTAGAAATCGGCCCGATACACGTAGATATCGGAGATGGACCCGTCCCTCAGGTCGAGCCTGAGGCGGACGGGGTACCCGCGGAAGGGCATGCGGTAGACCAGGGAGTCGGCGGAGCGCTCGTAGGGCTCGCCGAGGAGGGAGTAGGCCTTGTCGGCGGGATCGCCGAGGAAGAGGCCGTAGACCGAGCCTGCGTAGGGCGGGACGAAGCGCAGCTGCCAGAGGCGGTCGCCGAAGATGAAGAGGGTGTAGCCCTCGCGATAGCGGAAGGCCACGTCGTCCTGCCAGGCCTCCTCGCCCCGGACCGGCAGGACGGAGGCGGGGGAGCCGCAGCGGGCGAGGGCCTCGGAGAGGCCCAGGCCGAGGAGGGGCGCCGGATCGTCCTCGAGCCGGGCGGGGGCCGCCTCGGCGGGAGAGGCGGCGGCGGGAGAGGGACCCGGCAGGGCCGCCCGGGCCGCGGGCGGGGAGGGCGCCTGGGCATTGAGGGGGACGAGGCCGAGGAAGGCGGCGAGGAGGAGGGCGAAGGACCGCATACGGATGCGACTCTACCCGAAGCCCCCTCGGCTGTCCATCGCTCGGCCGGGGCCGAGCGGCCCTGGCTTGCGACGGAGGCCGCACTTCGTACAAAATAGCGGCTATCCTCGATCCGGCGCCGCGATGCCGCGCGATGTCCTTCCGCGGCTCGAGGCGCCCATCCCATCGCTAAGGAGCGATACGTGTCCAGCGATCCCAACGCGCCGAAGCTTCCGTCCGACGCACTCGATGCCTTCCTCGACGGCATCCTCATCGAGCTCCGCGACCCCGCCGATCCCGAGGCCCTCGACGAGGTCAGGGCCGCCTTCCGCCGCAGGGTCCCCTTCCGGCTCCGCTCCTACGCCGCCGCGGCCATGATCCTCCGCGCGGCCGGGCTCTCCAGGCCCGGCGGTCGGGGACCCGCCGCCCCCCTCCCCGCCTCCGAGCCGCGCCAGGCCTCGCGGGCCGAGCAGCGCCAGGGCAGGGCCAAGCAGCCCAAGGGCCAGGCCCCGGCGGGCCAGCAGCAGGGGGGCAGGGGCGCTCCCGACAAGGGCCGCCGGCCCGAGACCCCCAAGGAGGGCTCGCAGCGCGGGGACTCGCCCACCCGGCCCCGGCTCTCGGGCGAGGGCTCGACCATCTTCCTCTCGATGGGCAAGCGCCAGCGCCTTTATCCTCGCCTCGTCATCGACCTCATCGTCGAGCGCGCCGGCCTCGGGCTCGAGGAGATCGGGGAGGTCCGCTCCTTCGACAACTACACCTTCGCCGACGTGGCCCCCGCCAAGGCGGGCGCCGTGGTGAGCGCCCTCGACGGCTACGAGTTCCGCGGGCGCAAGCTCTCGGCGAACCCGGCGAAGAAGCGGGACGGGGAGCAGTCCCCGGACTAGAAGAGGCGGCGCCAGAGCAGGATGCCGATGGCGTAGTTCAGGAGGGCGGCCAGGCCGACCGAAAGGCCGGCTCCCGCCGCCGCAGCTATCGCCCTCCTCGCCGCCGCGGCGCCGGGATCCCCGGGCTCGGCGGGAGGATCTGCGCCGGCCGCCGCCTCGGCTCGGGGCATCCGGCTGAGATCCCGCGAGACGCGGGAGGCCAGGGCCTTCCGCCAGAGCAGCCGGTAGAGCAGGAAGAAGAAGAGCCCCGGCGGGATGAAGGGCAGGACCGGGAGCATCCCGGCCAGGAAGGTCATGGCCCGCACCGTCGGGAAGCGTATCTGCCTCCAGGAAAGGACGAGGACCGCGCTCGTCGCGACGATGCCGAGGGCGAAGGAGAGCTGCGAGAGGGCCGTCCAGTACTCGTTCGCCGCCCTTCCGCCCGAGACGAGCCGCGAGGCGAGCTCGGCTTCCTCGCAATCGTAGCTGACCGCGAGGAGGCTCTCCCCCGGGGCCTCGACGAAGACCGGCTTCCCCCCTTCCAGGACGAGGAAGCCGGCGGCCAGCATCCTCGTGCCCTCGGCGAGGGAGGTGACGGAGCGCCAGGGCGTCCGCGACACCGAGCCGGGCTCCCCCGAGCCGGGCTCGAGGACGTAAAGCGGGGAGCGGGAGAGGTCCACGAGGGCGGACACGCCCTCGCCCCTGAGCCAGAGCCGGTCCCGCCCCTCGAGGGCCTCGACGCTGCCGTAGAGCCTGAAGCGGCCGAGGCCGCGGTCGCCCCCGCCGGCGACGTCGCGGTAGCGGAGGATCGGCGCCGAGCGGAGCTCCTCGGCCCGGGAGCGGAAGCGGCGCCACTGCCGCCTGACCAGGATCGCGCCCACGAGGGGCAGGGCGAGGTAGAAGACGGAGACGACCGCCAGGGCCGCGTAGAAGGGAAGGAGCACCGCTTGCCCATCCTCGGTGGCGAAGGTAGAGTCACGATACCATGCTCGGAAGGCTCAGTGTAGGACCCCTCGGCGAGAACGTCTACGTCCTGCCCTCCCGCGGCCCCGGGGGCCAGGAGGGCCGCTGCGTCCTCGTCGACCCGGGCGACGAGGCGGCGCGCATCCTCTCCTTCCTCGACTCGCGGGGCCTCACGCCCGACCTCGTCGTCCTCAGCCACGGCCACCTCGACCACAGCGCCGCCATCCCCGAGCTCTTCGCCGCCTACGCCGCCCGCGGCGGCTCCCCGGGCCTGGCCATACATGCCCTCGACGCCTCCTACCTCGGCGAGGGGGGCGAGGCCACGAACCGCTCGACCTTCGCCGCGATCCGCGCCCTGGGCTTCTTCAAGAGCTACTGGCGCCCCTTGCCGGCCCCCACCCTCCTCCTCGAGGAGGGCTCCCTCGTCCCGGGCACCGGCTTCCGCGTCATCCATAGCCCGGGCCACACGGCCGGCTCGATCTGCCTCTACGACGAGGCGGCGGGCATCCTCGTCTCGGGTGACACCCTCTTCCGCGACGGGATCGGCCGCAGCGACGGCCCCGACTCCGACGGCGCCGCCCTCGGCAGGAGCATCCGCCGCCTCATGGCCCTGCCCCCCTCCACCGAGGTCCTCCCCGGCCACGGCGAGCCCACGACCATCGGCCGGGAGGCCCCGAGCTTCTCCTTCGGGGACGATTGAAGGAGAGCCCCTTCCCGGGCCATACTTCTCCCGTGACCACGCCCACTCGCCGCGGCGCCGCCTTCGGCGCCCTCCTCGCCTTCCTGTCCCTCTTCCTCGGCTGCTCCTCCTCCCGGGCCTCGGCCGAGACCTCGCGCACGGACTTCGTCCTCGGCACCCTCTGCACGGTGCGCATCGTCGAGGGGCCGAAAGGCGCCAAGGCCGAGAAGCTCCTGGACGGGGCCTTCGCCCGCCTCCGCGCCATCGAGGAGCGGCTGAGCGCCAACAAGGAGGGCACGGAGCTGGCCCGGATCAACGAGGCGGCGGGCCGCGCCGCTCTCCCCGCCTCCGACGAGCTCCGCCTCGTCCTCGGCAAGGCCCTCGAGTACGCCCGGCTCTCCGGCGGGGCCTTCGATCCGAGCATCGGCCCCCTGGTCAAGCTCTGGGGCATCGGCAGCGACGCGGCGCGGCTCCCCGCCCGCTCCGAGATCGAGGCGGCGCGGCGCCTGATCGACTGGAGGGCCGTCGAGCTCGACGAGGCGGCCAAGACGGTCCGCCTGGCCAGGCCGGGGATGCGCCTCGACCTCGGCGCCATCGCCAAGGGCTACGCCGCCGACGAGCTCAAGCGCCTCCTCGCGGCGGGCGGGGTCAAGGCGGCCATCGTCGACCTGGGCGGCAACGTCTACGCCCTCGGCGCCAAGCGCGGCGGCGGGAACTGGCGCATCGGCGTGCAGGTCCCCGATCCCCAGGCGGGCCGCGGCGAGTACCTCGGCATCGTCGAGGGCCTGGACATGACCGTCGTCACCTCGGGGGTCTACGAGCGCTTCCTCGAGGCGGGCGGTAAGCGCTACCACCACATCCTCGACCCGGCCACGGGCTACCCCGTCGAGAACGGCCTGGTCTCCGTCACCATCGCGACCGGCTCGAGCATCGACGCCGACGCCCTCTCGACCACCCTCTTCACCATGGGGCGGGAACGGGGCATGGCCCTGGCCGCCAAGCTCCCGGGCTTGAGCGTCGTCATGGTGGACGCCGCGGGCAAGGTCTACCTGAGCCCCGGGGCGAGCAAGGTCTTCACCCTCACCAGCGCGGCGTACACGTTAGCCGATTGAGCCTCGGGCCGGAGGGCCCCCTCCGGCGTCAGGCCCCCGCCTCCCCTTCCCGCTCCGCGAGCCCGAGCTTCAAGAAGAGCCAGGGCGCCCCCAGGGCGGCCCAGGAGGCCACCGCGGCGTAGCGCAGGAAGCGGACTAGGGGCTCCGAGCCCGCGGCCCCGAGGAGGAGCTTGGGCGCCCCGTAGACCAGGCCGACCGTCGCCAAGCCGAGGAGGTAGCGGGCCGCGCGCTTGGCCGCCGGGCCCTCGGCGCTGAAGGGCGCGGCCGCCGGGGCGTAGATCAGGCCGGCGGAGAAGCCGAAGAAGGCCCCGGAGAGCGAGGTGTCCTTCATGAACAGGGCGTTCATGGCCAAGGCGACCGCGGCCGCGGCGGCGAGCTTGAGCTGGGGCCGCAGCCCAGCGAGGAAGGCCTCGATCCGGTCCCCGAGGAGGCGCTCGGCGGCGACGAAGAGGGCCCCGAGGGCCCAGCCGGCCGCCAGGTCCGTGGGGAAGTGCACGCCGAGGTAGAGCCGGGTCCAGCCGATGGCCAGGGGCAGGGCCAGGGCGAGGAGGAGGCCCCAGGGCCTGCGGAAGAGGGGGGCCGCCCCGCCCCAGAAGGTCGCGCTCGACTGGGCGTGGCCCGAGGGCAGGCCGTAGCTCGTCTCGAAGGCGAGGCCGAGGGAGGGATCGAGCTGGTAGGGACGGGGCTGGGCCCAGAGGACCTTGAGCCAGGCGTTGAAGAAGGTCGAGACGAAGACGAGGAGCCCCAGCCGGGCCCCGCGGCGCCGGTCGACGCACCAGTAAACCAGTGGCAGGGCGGCCAGGAAGAACCACTCGGTACCCAGGAAGGTGATGGCCTTGACGAGGGGCGTGAGGCCCGGGCTGACGCAGCGTTGCGCGAACCTGACCACGTCGAGACCCCAGGCGAGTACGTCGTTCATCGGGCTTGCCCCCTCGCGCCAACTGTAGCGCCCGCCCGGGCGCTCCGCAAGCGCCCGGCTTGACGCTCGTCCCCCCGCGTAGTAGAAACGTCCCATCCCGCGCCGGCATGGTGAAATGGCATACACGGCAGACTCAAAATCTGCTGCCAGCGATGGCTTGAGGGTTCAAGTCCCTCTGCCGGCATAGTCCCGCACGGATCCCGCGTGTATACTCGCCCCGTGGAAGCCAGCGCCTGCCGGCCCGGCTGCGCCGCCTGCTGCGTCGCCCCCTCGATCTCCTCGCCCATCCCGGGCATGCCGGGGGGCAAGCCCGCGGGCGTCCCCTGCGTCCAGCTCGATCCCGAGGGCCTGTGCCGCCTCTACGGCCGGCCCGAGCGGCCCGCGGTCTGCGCCTCCCTCAGGCCCGATCCCGAGATGTGCGGCTCCTCGCGCGAGGAGGCCCTCGCCTACCTCGCCCGGCTCGAGCGCCTGACCGCCCCCTGAGCTAGCGCCCGGCCCCCGCGAGGAAGCCCTCGAGGAGGCGCTCCATGCTCCGCTTGATCTCGTCGTAGCGCGGGCCCGGGGCGGCGAAGCTCGCCGGATCCTCAGCCTCGGGGTCGGCGGGCAGGTCGCTCCCGCCCTTGGCCAGGTTCGCGGCTATCTGCAGCTGCGTGTACTCGAGATGGAACTGGATCGCCAGGACCCCGGGCCCGTAGCGGAAGGCCTCGTTCTCCCAGGCCCCGCTCCGCGCGAGCCGGGCCGCCCCCGCGGGCAGGTCCCAGGCGTCCGAATGCCACTCGAGGCCGAGGAAGGAGCCGGGAGAGGCCGGGTCTCGGCCGAGGGCGCCGAGGACGGGATCCGCGAGCCCCTCGGGGGTCAGGGAGATGCGCTTGAAGCCGAACTCCGGCGCCGGGCTCGCGTAGACCCGGGCGCCAAGGAGGCGGGCGAGGAGCTGGCTCCCCAGGCAGATGCCGAGGATCGGGAGGCCCGCGTCCATGCATTGCTCGAGGAAGCGCAGCTCGCTGGCGATCCAGGGATGGCCCGCGTCGTCGTAGGCGCTCATAAAGCCGCCGTAGACGATGACCGCGTCGAGCTCCCGCGGATCGGGGGCGGGCTCCCCCGCGAAGCAGAGGAAGCTCGAAACCTCGTCGCCGCGGCGCGAGAAGAAGCCGGCGTTGTTGAGCTCGAAGGCGGGTTTCCGATGCAGGACCTGGAGGACGCGCATGGCGCAGGGTAAACCCTCGGCGGCTCCCGAGGCTAGGGGCTCAAGGGCCGCGACGGGAGCGAGGCGCCGAGGCCCCGGCTGCGCTATGCTTGTAGCCGTGGCCCGGGCCCGACGCCCCATGGCGCGCCCCGGCCGGGAGGCAACATGAAGATCCGAACGAATCGCATCGCCCTCGTCGCGGCCGCGGCCGCCCTCGCCCTCCTCGCGGCCTGCGCGGGCTCGGCGCCTCGAGGCGCCTCGAAGGACCTGGCCCGGCCGGAGGAATCGATCATAGCCGAGCGGGAATACGCGCCCCGGGCTAAGATGGCCCTGGCACCCTCGCCCTCCCTGGCCGCGGGCGCCCCGGCCCCCGCCCCGGCCCAGGCGGCCGACCAATCGAGGGATGCCGCCTCCGGCGAGGAGTACAAGGGCATCGTCGAGAATCGCTTCAAGAAGAGCGCCGAGGAGGCGGTCTCGACCTTCGCGGTCGACGTGGACACGGCCTCCTACGCCAACCTGCGCCGCTTCCTCAACGAGGGCCGGCTCCCTCCTCCCGACGCGGTCCGCATCGAGGAGCTCGTCAACTACTTCGACTACGGCTGGAAGGAGCCCGCTCGCGGCGAGCCGATCGCGGTCACGAGCGAGGCAGCCTCCTGCCCCTGGGAGCCGAGCCACCGCCTCCTCGCGATCGGCCTGCGCACGAGGAGCGTCTCGGCCGACAACCTCCCGCCCTCCAACCTCGTCTTCCTCGTCGACAGCTCGGGATCGATGGGCAGCCCGGACAAGCTCCCCCTCGTCAAGCGCGCCTTCTCCCTCCTCGCCGAGTCCCTCCGCCCCCAGGACCGCGTCGCCATCGTCGCCTACGCCGGCTCGGCCGGCCTCGTCCTCCCCCCCACCCCCGGCAGCGACAAGGCGAGGATCCTCGCCTCCCTCGAGGAGCTCTCGGCCGGCGGCTCCACCGCGGGCGGCGAGGGCATCGTCCTCGCCTACGAGACCGCCCTCCAGAACCTCCGCAAGGGCGGCAACAACCGGGTCATCCTCGCCACCGACGGGGACTTCAACGTCGGGGTCTCCAGCGAGGAGGGCCTGGTCAAGCTGATCGAGTCCTACCGCAGCAAGGGCGTCTTCCTCTCGGTCCTCGGCTTCGGCACGGGCAACTTCAAGGACGCGCAGATGGAGGCCCTGGCCGACAAGGGCAACGGCAACTTCGGCTACATCGACTCGGTCGCCGAGGCGCGCAAGCTCCTCGTCGAGGAGATGGGCGCCACCCTCCTCGCCGTGGCCAAGGACGTGAAGGTCCAGGTCGAGTTCGAC
>ENA-UOWG01000832-UOWG01000832.1-activated-sludge-metagenome-genome-assembly--contig:-NODE-832-length-35901-cov-5.305446_pt1 | contig 35901 bp, 26 predicted proteins | sample MGYA00238147_ERZ761563 | MGnify/ENA primary metagenome ERZ761563 (study PRJEB28884, sample SAMN05720216) | anaerobic digester metagenome | isolation source: active sludge of municipal...
CGGAGCGGATTCCCTCCGGATTTTTGAGATCGCCAATGTCTACGTGATGCCCGATATCCATAAACACCCGGTCGAAGAGCGGGCCTGCGCCATTGTGCTTTATGGTAAAAGATCCGCCCAAAGCTGGCTTGATGCCGCGCGCCCCGTCACTTTTTATGATCTCAAGGGTGTGGTGGAAACGGTTCTGGCCGCCGCCGGCTGTTCGGAGATCTGCACGGCCAAAGCTTCAAAAAGCTATCTCATCCCGGGAAAATCGGAAGAGCTTCGCGCCTGGCAAGATCCACTCGCTTTCTTGGGCGAGGTGGCTCCCGCCCTTTGCAAGGTTCGCGGACTTAAAGAACCGGTTTACTATGCTGAGATCTCGCTTGAGAAGATCCTGGCCCATGCGCCGGCGATCCGCGCATTTAAAGAATGGCCTAAATACCCGACCATCGAGCGTGACCTTTCGCTCGTCGTGAAAGAGACGGTCAAAGGCGGGGAACTGATGGGCGAGATCCGGGGGATGGGGCAAGGGCTTATCCGGGTTGTGGAGCTTTTTGATCTTTTTCGCGGCAAGCGCGTTCCGGCCGGATACAAAAATCTCGCATTCCGCGTGATCTATCAATCTACGGAGCGGACGCTTGTTTCAGACGAGGTCCAAAAACTTCACGAAAAGATCGCCGCGACCCTCGTCCAGAAATACCAGGCATCATTCCAGGCTTGACTTGGGACCCTGTACACACCGGGTGTGTACAGGGTTTTGTAATGTACACACCCGGTGTGTACAGGGTGAGGGCAAGTGATAAATTCTAAAGACGGCGTTCCCACAGACGAATTATTTTCCCAAGCCGAAATCGAAGAGTCTTTCCAGATCCCGCCGGATGCGCCGCTTCCGGTCCGGATGCGTCCCGCCGTCCTTGAGGATATTGTCGGTCAGGAGCATCTCCTAGGACCCGGGCGATTGCTGCGACGGACCCTTGAATCCGACCGCCTCACGTCGCTTATTCTCTACGGGCCTCCCGGTACCGGAAAGACGACGCTTGCCCTTGTGATCGCGCGGAAGACCGCCGCGCGCTATGTCTCGATCAATGCTGTTTTAAGCAACGTCGCGGAAATGCGCAAGATCCAGGAGGAAGCCCGCAAACTCCTGCGGCGATCCAAACGCAAAACCGTCCTTTTTATTGATGAGATCCACCGTTTCAACAAGGCCCAGCAGGACATCCTGATGCCCGATGTGGAATCGGGCGTCATCATCCTGATCGGGGCCACGACGCAGAATCCCTCGTTTGCCATTCGCGGCCCACTTCTTTCCCGCTCGATCGTCTGCGAGCTCAAGCCCCTGGAGGAGCGCCATCTGATCGCCGTCATGCGGCGCGCTCTCACGGACAAGGAACGCGGGCTTGGGAACCTTCAGATCAAGGTCGAGGCCGGGGCGCTAGAACACATCGCCAAACAAGCGTCCGGTGATGCCCGGCGGGCTTTGAACGCGCTTGAGGTCGGCGCGATGACGACGCCGCCGGATGAAAAAGGCGCGATCCATTTTACCGCAGGCGTTGCCGAAGAATCCTGCCAGAAAAAGATCGTTCAATACGATTGGGACGAAGATTTTCATTATGACACGATCAGCGCTTTCATTAAAAGTCTCCGCGGCTCTGACCCGGACGCCGCGATCTATTGGTTAGCCAAGATGCTTTACGCAGGGGAGGACCCTCGTTTTATCGTTCGCCGTATGGTAATCTTCGCGAGCGAAGATATCGGCAACGCCGACCCGCAGGCGCTCATCCTTGCCGCCAGCGCTTTTACTGCCGTGGAGTTCGTCGGCATGCCGGAATCGCGGATCATCCTGGGCCAGCTTGTAACGTACCTTGCTCTGGCTCCAAAAAGCAACGCGAGCTATATGGCGATCGAAGGCGCCCTTGAGGATGTCAAAACCCAGAAAACCGAGCAGGTTCCGCAGCACCTGCGAAGCACTGCCTATTCCGGCGCCAAGAAGCTGGGTCACGGCGAAGGGTATATTTATCCTCACGATCACCCCGGGGAGAAGATCGACCAATCCTACCTTGATAAACCCGCCCAGTACTACAAGCCAAATCCCGTCGGTTTTGAGAAAACGCTCCAGGAACGCCTCAAGCAGCTTCGCCCGGCCCAATAGCCCTAGCTCCTCCTGAGCTGGCCCTTTAGAGACCCCGATCTCTTCATGATAATGGACAAATGTTTAAGCCTAAGTGTGCCTTTTTGGCTCAAATTACTATATTAATTGATAGTAATTGATATATATATTTATAAAATATAGCTATATAAAATATATTAAAATATATTGAGTTTCAATATTGACAAATGATTATGCATGGGCTAGGGTTTTGTTGGGAAGTAATAGAAGTGGTTTTTGAAATAATAAAATTTCAAGCATAGGAGACAGAGAAATGACACATGACCTATACGCGATTCGAAGCGCCAAACTGAACGGAAGAGGCGGCCCTCTTGCGCTCTGCGTGATGCACCACGGCGATCTGCTTTCGGGGTATATCTCGCCCAAGATCCATCGGGGGTTCCGCCGGGCCGAACGCTTCAGAAAGAGGAAGATGCGCTATGAATAAATTTCACTACTCAACGCGGGAGATCGGAGGGGTTGCGGTCTTTGACCTCAAAGGCGCTCCGACCTTTGAATCTGTCCAGGAAGTGGCCTGGAAGATCCAGAAGAATATCCGGCGCCATCATTTCCATCAGATCATCCTGAACTTCAAGGAGGCGGGGCCGATGGACACCATCGAGCTCAGGCGGTTACTTACCGTCTGTATCCGCCCCAAGCACAGCGTGATCTATGGGGCGTCGCCGGACATGGCCCATTTTCTCGAGGAGAACTGCTTCTCCGGGAAAGTGGACATCTGCGCGGACGAGAAGGAAGTGGCCGAAAGCTTCGGTCCGTTCCTTTTCGATAAGGATCCCGACAAGAGGTATCTCGATAAGGGGGCGAAGACCACGCGAGAATCGCTCGGCTATCAGCTGGAGAGCCGGCGCAGCCATCGCATGCACGTGGCCATACCCCTGGAGCTCCGGATCACAAGTCCGCAGAACGAGATCGTGACGACGAAAGCCATCGCCACCAATATCAGCGAAGGCGGCATGTTCGTCGAATATCTCGATCTTGAGTCCGCGGGCAAGATCACACGTATGGAGCCAGTCGAGAACCTCCCCGTCGAGATTCATATTTTTAAGAGCGCGAATTTCCCTGACGAGTACCATGTAGCGGGGAGGATCCGCCGCAAAGAAATTCGCAAAGAACAGCTTGGTTTGGGCATTGAGTTCCAGGAGAACCTACAGGGTTTATAATGGAAAAGTTATATCATGTTATGAATAAAGGGGTTAGGTTGGTTTTAGCGCGTAGGATTTTTTTGTAAGGATTGCGGATAAAAGCTTGATTTTTTCGAGAGATGTGTTAAATTTCTTTAAGATTTATTATTGCTTAAAAAAGTATTAATTAATGAGTTTAACAAGGAGGGCAAACGATGCATAAGGGCCTTAGGGCGGTCTCAATAGCCACCTTGGTGTGCTTTTTGACGACGCAGTGTGCCTGGGGCGCTCCCGGGGCTTCCATCGAATTAGCTGGGGCGCGCGAGTTGCCCGGCTATCTAAGCATCGATGTTCCGGCCGAATTCGGGACCGTTGATGCGCTCTACGAAGCTCCTTCTTCCGCCAACCCTCAATTCGTCCTTCATATCCAGAACGCCCACGCGAATTATCAGGCCCAGATGAAGATCAAGCAGCTGCTGGGCTACATGAATAAAAAATACGGCTTCAAAACTATTTTCGTGGAAGGCGCCTCCGAAAAACTCGATCCGGATTATCTGCGTCTTTTCCCCGACGAAGAACGCAACCTCAAGCTTTGCGATGAGCTCGCCAAACAGGGAGAGCTTACCGGCGCGGAACTTTATCTGATGGAGGCGGACAAAGATATCGAAGCGCTCGGCATCGAACAAGCCGCGCTTTATAGATCGAATTATGAAGCGCTCAAAAAAGTATTCGGCGCTGAAGCCGATGTGAATCGATTTTTCAAAGGGTTTGACGGAAAACTCGACCGCATTGCTTCAAAAACCTTTACGCCCGAAACCCGCGAACTGATCGCGGATTGGAAGCGATTCGAGCAGGGCCGCCGGGAATTCATGCCGTTTGTCAAATCTCTCGCCCAGAAATCCAAGAAGATCCTGAACGTCGATCTTGAAAGCCTCTTTGCGCAAGTTGGCTGGCCGCAGATCACGCGCCTGTTGGTGGTCCAGCAGATGGAAAAAGAGCTGGACCGGGCCAAAGGTGTCGCCGAAAAAGAGACGCTTCTTAAAGCCCTTCGCGAGAAGGGGGCTTCCAAAGAGCTTATCGCGGCGGTCGAGAATTTCAGCGAAGGCTCCATCAGCGTCGGAAAGTCCACGCAGGAAGTTTCGCCGCGCGAGGTGCTCGAGCGGCTTGCTTCGGAAATGGGCCCCAAAGGCTTTAAATTCAGCGATTATCCCGCGTTCAGTCTTTATGCCGGTTACGTGACCCTCCGTTTCGAGCTCGATGCAAAAGTCCTCTTCGAAGAGATCGAATACCTTTTTACGCAGATACTCGATACTCTGGCGACAGAGCCTCAGCAAAAAACGCTTTTGGCTCTTTACCGGGATGGCGAGCTTTTGCGTAAATTGCTCCATCTTGAACTCAACCGGACGCAGTGGCGTGAAGTATCCACGGCTCAGGACCGGATCGCGGTTCCGTCACTTGTTGCACGCCTCAAAGCGGCGGTGCAGACCACAGACCGCAGACCACAGACTACTGACCAAAGCAAAAAAGATTCTGAGCTCCAGTCTCCAGTCTCCAGTCTCCAGTCTGTTGGCGATGTCATGCCTCCCGCATTCGCCAAAAAAATGGGTGAGATCTTTAACGCCGGAATCGAGTTCTATGGGTTTGCCCGTCAGCGCGAAAGTGTTTTCTATAAAGAGATGCAGACGGCGATGAGCGAGCGGAGGATCACGAAAGCCGTTCTTATCACCGGCGGTTTCCACACCGACGGCATGAGCGACCTTTTCCGTGAGAACGCCGTCAGTTACGGCATCGTCACCCCGCGTCTTTCCGAAAGATCCAACGAAGGCCTCTATCGCCGCATTATGTTCCAGGATGAACATGTGCCTTTTAATCTGTCTTATTTAGAAGCGGCTCCTCATTTAGCCGACCTTGCCACGATTGAAAATCAGGGCCTTGTTCCGCTAGATAGTCTCAAGCCGATTCTTAAACAATTTATCGATGTCGGAAATTTCGGAAATCTTAACGAAGCTGCTATCGCAGCGTTTAATGCCATTACTACCGGTCCAAGATATAACGGCGTCAAAGTCACGCTCGAGCTGCGAGGGGATTATGTCAAAGTGAATGTCGTGGAAAAAGCGATCGAAGGTGGCGTTGCAATTGAATTCGGGTCGATGGCCCAAATGGCAACTCCGGAAGTTGCTGTTGCAAGGCAAGTGGCGCCTACTACACGTGCTTCTTCGCTCTGGAATTCATTGATGATCGGTTTGAGCTTATTTCTCGCAGCTCTCAATGGGTATGCGCAGGATGCCGGAGAATTTGTGGAATCATTTCTTTTGAATGGCCGGCCAGCGGCTCTTTATATTGTTAATAATGATTACACCGGTGTTGAGAAAACGACGAATTTCTATAAATCCTGGGTAGCGACAACCCCAAAAACTTTAATGAAGGGCGATGCTGCCGTAGCGCTTGTTGAAGGAAATGGAATACGTTTAGGTTCAACCGGAGAGGTGGCTGTTGCAAGCGCCAAAACATCTGAGCCCGGATCTGACACGCAGAAGATGACGGCGCCCCTTGTGACCGAAACGGCGCTTTCTACGATTGAGATTGATACTACGCAAATTCCTGACTATATCGCAAATGAGATAGTTGGGAGGACCGGGAGCAACGTTGTTCAAATTTTTGACCCGAAGACAGGATCTTTTACGCCAGTCGCATTAACTCCTAAGTCTAGAGGCAAGAGAGGTCGCTCCGAGCTAAGAAAGATCATCCCCGTTGTGATCGCTGCTGCGCTTACCGCTAGCGCAGTTTTGGCTCAAGAATTAGCCAAAACTGCCACAGCAAAAGAAACGCAAAAGAAAGAATTTGTAGCCCCAGAAGTTAAAGAGCAGCCGATTCCCGTTGCTGCTGACGGAACGGTTAAGGTTCCTCAAGATCCAGAAAAAAATACGGATTATTATTTTATAGTGGGTGATACCAAATTTGTTTTGTATTTAAATGATCCCAAACAGATCATCATTCATCCGGAAAGCGCCCCGGAAGATAATATGGGCTTTCCATACGAAAGCATTCGCATTTCAAAAAAGGATGTCGTAGGTTTAAAAGTTTCAACTGATGTAAGAACCGGACATCTTTTTGGTATTGGAAATGGGACCTTTAATATCGTTGTTCCCCTTTTAACCGATGGAACGACAGGTAGGCCCAAGGAAGCTCCCGCAACACGTCGTAAATTTGGAAGCGGCTATGCCGCTGCTAGGATGACGATGTTTCAGACTTTGTTTTTGGTCGGGCTAATTAATTTCATGTCGGCAATAACAGTCAAAGCCCAAGATGCCGGAGAGTTTTTGGAGACTTTTCTTATGAATGGTAAGCCGAGAGCTGCTTTTATAGTCAATAGAGATTACACTCGCGTTGAATCAACTACGAACTACGTCTCATGGCAGGGCCAAACTCCTAATTATCCTTTGATGGCGGGGCAAGGCGGAGTTGTGCCTATCTCGGGAAATGCAATACGTTTGGCTTCAACCAGTGAGGTAGCAGCTGCAAAGTCGGCATCTCGACTTGCTACCGATTCAACTTCAAAAGCGATATTTGATCCCACTCGAGTTCCTGCCGACATCAGAGATAAATTTCTTGGAGCTGGCGCAACCGTTGTGCAAATTTTTGATGAAAACACCGGAACATTTACGCCGATATCCTTGGTTCCAGTAGCCCCTGAAGAAGCAGCTGCTCCGGAAGCTGCCACGGCAGAGCCCGGCCTTGAAACACCCGTAGAGCCGGTCGGAATGGATGCCGAAAGGATTAGCACAGCTATTGATGAGATGGCTGTAGAAGAAATGCCTAGCAATATTACTTTGTCCGCCGAAGGCGATGCTTTAAGCGTTAATGTGTCTGTCCCCACTTCGGATTTTGGAAATCCTGTGATCCGGCCGCTACTGATTTCGCCGGTGCTTGCATTTGCCGCTTATGAAGGCGCGCTTTACGTGGTAGAGAGAAACGGGGTTTTTGACAAGTTTACTTCAGAAAACGTTTTGGTCGAACCTGTCAGCGAAGAGACGCCCATTACAGATGGACGCTTTCAAATTCCTTTCGAAGAACTTCCTGAAGATCTTCAAAAGGAATGGTCCGGTTTTCGCTCCGAGGCGCGAGATGAAATTTCTCAATTAATCAAAGATTCTGAAGCTTTCTTGGATTCGGAAGAGATAGAATCTCTTTTAGAACTTTGGGTCGAAACGGGTGACATCAGCAAGGTGTTAGAGTCATTACAAAAAATGAAAGAAGATCCTGTGCCAGCCGTAACAAGTTTTGTGCCTATTTTGGCGGGGGTGGCGGGGAGTCTGGTCGCGGCCTTCATGTTGTTCCATCTTATATTTTCTGGTGCAATGCTTCATTCTGCTATATCAAGTCTAGGAACCACCGGACCAATAATGTTTGTTGGCGTGACGTCGATATTTGCAGGAGTGTGGCTGGGGGCAAAAGCCGCCGTAGAAACAATGGATAATAATACTCAGATCAGGGAACTAAGTGAAAAAATCCGGGAAACGCATCGCTTCGAAAAAGATGTCCCATTCGCGAATCTTAAACCGATATCCGGGGATACTCGTGAGATATTGAGAGATAAGCTAAACAAAATCAATGTGGTTATACGCGAACTTCTTGAAAAATATGAATCAAGGGATAATCTTCCAGAGGTTGAACGTCAATCCGTTTTGCCGGAATTGGCGCAAGCCCGAAACATTCACACTTCGATCTTGGAAGCTCTCAGCCGCTCCGAGGCGAGGGAATTGCCGGAAGAAACGCGGTCGCAGGTAACGCAAGGGTTAAAAGAACGTTCGCGAAGCACTGTCTTATATGTAACCCAAGCATGGCTAAATGCTTCACAAGGGTTAGTGGAGTTTCTTCGAAGCACTGCGCAGTATACGGTTCGGGGCCCATGGGTCGTGATGTCTGTGTTGGCTGTTCTCGGCGCCGTCTTTATAGGCCCCGCATTTTTACTGATGGCGCTTCCCGTCTTGGTAGCAAGTATGTTGGCTCCGATTGCCGATCGTCTAACGCCTCAGCGAGCGCCTGCCGTCGTTCTCGATGAAGGGAATACCGTGCCGGCAACAACCTTTGCTCAGCTGGGATCGGCGGCCCAGACTATTATGCAGCCCATTTTTGGGTCAATGGCCAGGATGCCGGAGATCGTTGCAAGCCGAGAAGCTGTATGGAACGCGGTTAGCCGGCTTTATAATACGAATGAAAGGCAATATCCCTCCATCGAGGTGGTTGTGGTCAATGAAGGCATTCCTGATTTTAAGCAACAATATGCCGCAGGCCTATTTAGTGAACTAGAAAAACGCTTAGCGGAATTAGAAAACCAATCGCCGAAAATTTACTCGATCCAATTTTTACCTGATGTCGACGGAAAAGCGTCGATCCGGGTTAACGTTTCTCCCCGCGCCGAGGCGAGATTGACCGATATGGACAAGGCCACTCTCAATATAGCGCTAGGTCGCGTTGCCACGGATAGAAACTTTAGCCGTTCTCTTCAACAAAAGGCCGGCGAATTAGCAAAAAAGCTGGATTCACCGGAGGGCATTTCAGAAGCCGAGTTAGCTGCCCAAATCGAAGGATTGCTTGCAACGATGCCGCGTGGTTTTACCTCAGATAATCAAATGCGACTACCCAACCCATGGTATGACCTGTTATCCAACGTCTTGGGCAAAATTGATCCCACAGCTACGGATCGTTTAATTCGTCCTTTTGCGATCGAACCCGGTCCGACTATGCCCGCCCTCGCCGAGGCGAGAGAGGTGCTTACAGCGGCTGATCTGCGGATGCTTTATATGAGCCGCGGCGGTGAACAGGATTATCGAGATGGAGTTGCTAAGTTTCATGATAGAGCTGATGCAGTAACGGGGCTTATTCCTCAGGGGGATACGGTTGCGGAACTTTCAAAGTTTACTGTTTACCCGGAAATGCAGTCGCTTTTCATCAACAAGATGAGATTGATTTTGGGGATGCTGCCCGGCGGCCTCGATGTTAGCGGCAGAAAGATTCTTTCGATTGGTCTCGGGGAAGGATCTTTTGAGAAAGCTATAAAAGATGAATTTCAGGCGCAGATATCAGGTTTTGAAATCTCAAAGGAGCTCGCCGCGCGCGCGCGTACAAAAGGCATCCAGGTTTCGGAAGAGCCCGCGGAGATCGGCATGCCAAAGTTGCCGGCCGCGTCGCAAGATGTTGTTTTGATCTCTGAGGCGATCGGATATTTGGATCTATCCGTAGTTTTCGCTGAAGCATATCGCGTTTTAAAACCGGGAGGGATGATCTTGATAGTACAATACCCCGTAACGTCCCAAAATGCGGGGAATATTTCGCCGACAGGGTTTATTGACTACCCCTTCGACGATACGGTGACAGAAAATGGAGCAGTGGTCCAAGGGTACAAAATGGACCTAACAAACCTTCGTTTTGAGAACCCGAGTACTATCGCTCTAACAAGCCAGGAAGTTAAGAAGAAGGAGGAAGATGAAGGAATAACTTCGGATTGGTTTAAATATTTTAAGCGTGACGTTGTGGTTAATTTTCATTCTATGCAAAAGCCCGCCCGCGCCGAGGCGAGGACAGTATCCCCGCAACTGCTGGTGGTTGCGGCAAACGAGCGGCTCAGAAACGGAAATGTACCGCTTGCCGAACAAATGCCGTGGCTTACTGAGGAAGTGGGGTTTGGGAACAGATCTCAAGACCAACAGGAAGCAATATTAACTCGGATATTGTGGCTTAGAGAAAGATCGGAGAATATCGAGAAGGTTCTTGCAAAACAGGATACGCCTCCTTCCGAAAGAGATTCTTTAACGCGTCTTTTTCAGAATTTTCAAAGCGAGCAAGTTTCCCTTGAATCCCGTCTTCCTCAGGGAGTGCTGGCCGCGCTTAATGTTGTTCGCGCCGAGGCGAGAATTCTTTCTGTAAAAGAAATTAATGAGGCAATCGAAGAGCACACGAGGAAAGTTCGCATTTTAACAATCGCTCCAAATGGGTCCAAAGTTTATACGGAGCCTTTTGAGGTTTCTTCGGCGGCAGCAGGAGCAACAGAAGGAACAAAAGACTTAATCCTATTTCGTTTAGCAAAATATGGTCGAGAGACCGGTGAAATTCGAAGTTTTCCTTCCGGAGAAATTTTGGGCATTGTGAGCGGATGGACCATGGAGACGCTGCGTGTTTATGATATTTCGCAGAAGCTTTTGTCGGAAAATCCTGAGTCGGAACTTTATATTGAAACCTACAAGCCGGTAAACGGGGGATATTTTGCAGATGTGAGATCGGGCAAGGTTAGATCGCTCGAATTTAATCCTGACAGTGGCTGGCTGACCGTTATTTGGGCCGATGGAGATAAAAGTTTTTATCATGATACAGACCAACCTATTGCCGACACCGTGAGAACGTTGCCCTCAACGCAGGTTCCGATTCGCGCCGGGGCGAGGGGGCAAGCGATTATCCTTGACGAGGGAAATGCCATTACACCAGAAAGTTTAAAAGTCATTTTAGAAACGGCTGGAAGCAACAATGTTACCTTATCTCAAGGACAGGTTTCTTATTCAGCGCCTGCAACCTCAGTAAGGGCGCAGTTAGATTTATTGAAGCCAAAAGGTCCTTTGACGCAAGCGGAGGTCATCAAGCTTTTGAATCTTGCTTCGGCTCGCGCGGACTTTGGAGTGGATCGGCCAAGTTCTTTTCCCGCTGATCTGAGCCCCGCAGTTTTCCAGAGGAGGGCGCCGGTCGTTCTTGATCCGGCCAACATCACTTCAGCAACGAGTTTAAAAATTGTATTAGAGGCAGCAGGAAATGCAGATGTGACATTATCTCAAGGAGAAGTGTCCTATTCGGCGCCAGCAACCTCAGTTCGGGAGCAATTGGATTTATTGGGAGCAAAAGGCCCTCTAACGCAGGAACAGATAATTAAATTATGGAATCTCGCATCGCCCCGCGCCGAGGCGAGGTCGATCGTGCAAGAGCGGCAGGATCTTGAAAAAGAGGTAGAAAATATTTTGTCTCAGGAGTATCCCGAGGAACTTCAAAAACTAAAGGAAAAAGCTTTGGAATTCGGCCTCGGGTCGCTCGATGAGGTTTTTGCGTATATTACGATACCAAGCTCTGGGGAAATGACGGCCAGGGGAGTGGTGGATAATCTGTTACGTCTTGTTCAGGCCAAGCCGGGTGAAGTCAATTGGAAACATTTCTTCGCTGCGGCAATAGCTGCTCTTAAAGGTAATCCAATGATGGCGGTGTCCGATACTCCCGGCGGCACTGTGATCATGCGGGCTGCGGCGTTTGATTCAGTTGAACTTGAAAGTATGGCAACACGCCTCGAGACGAACACAGAATTAGTGGAAGGATATGTCATTCCCAGCGATGGCTCCGGGATAGATCAAGATAAGATCAGAGCCGATATTAATCGCATCAAGAACACTTTTGATCATAAGGGCCGTAAGATCGGCGATCGTCTCAATGTTCAATTTGAAAAAGCTTCCAAGCTTTCCGAAAAGGCTCGAGCTCAAGCCGCAGCCATCAAGCGCGCGAATTCCATGAAAGAAAATTTTGCTGTGGCATTCCTGGTTGAAGAAGGTATCCAGACTACGGGTCAGTTCAACGGCACGGTTCTGCGCACCCAAGAAAAAGCAGCGAGGCAGAATGCGCCCGTGCGCAGTTGGCTTGCTTCCATGGTCGCGTTGAACGGCGTCGATCAGGTGAACCAATTGTTATTTAAACAATTGAATGACAGAAATGTTCTTAAACCGAAAGGCGATGGGTACGAGATCGATGAAGCTTTGCTCAGTGGCCTCGCCAAGCTCTGGTCGGATATCTTGACCCAAAAAGCCACTTCAATCGCAGCATAAGGCTTGATTTCCAAAAAGAGGGGTATGGAGCTTTCCATACCCCTCTTTTTTGTTTAAAATCTCTCTTGTTCTCTTTCCATCTTCTGCCTCTCACCCTTGTACACACCCGGTGTGTACATTGTCGATAAATATATAAAATATTTACTTTAAATAATAATCATGTAGACTGTCTCCGCCGATACCGCGGACACACCCGGTGTGGACAGGGTTTGAAAGGAGGGGAGAGCATGGGATATCGAAAGGTCGCGTTAAAGACCGGGTGTCTTCATCATGTTTTTTCGAGGAGCATTGCGGGATTTGAGATTTTCCGCTTTCGTGAAGAATATCTGAGAATGATGGAGACTCTCAAATTTTATCAAGTCGACAGGAGTGGAATCCGCTTTTCGAGAAAAAGCGCCGCTGACATTCAAAATTCATCGCATCCTAAGCCGGAGTTTCCCCATGTCCGGCTTATTGCATATTGCATCATGTCTACTCATGTTCATTTTATGCTTGAACAGGTTATGGATGACGGGATCTCGAAATTTATGCGGTTAGTTCTTAACAGCTACGCCCGATATTTTAATACGAAAAGTGGTCGAAAGGGGCCGCTCTGGGAGTCGAGATTTGAAAATCGCCTTATTGAAACGGATGAATATGCGCTTCATCTTTCTCGATATATTCATCTCAACCCAACTTCTGCGGGGCTTGTGACGCGTCCCGAGGATTGGGAATTCTCATCCTATCTCGAATATCTGGGGGAAAACTCCGGCTCCCCACTTTGTGAATTCAAAAACGTCGTTTCCCTTTCGCCGGAACTCTATAGGAAATTCACGGAGGACCGAAGCGATTATCAACGCGCGCTGCAGATGCTCAAAGCCCATCTGATCGATTGAACCCTGTACACACCGGGTGTGTACAGGGTGAAAAAGGGAAGGAGAGGGGCATTGACACCCGGAGCCCGGGGAGTATAATACGCCCATGCGAGACTTACGGGTCTCGACTCACCTGCAGAGGTTCGTGGCCACCAGATCCCCACTCGGTCACGAACCTCTTTTTTTTCAGCCATGAGCCGTTTTTTGCGAATGGACTGATCCGCCACGCTTTATGGCGGATGCTCAAAATGAGCTTTTTATGCGAATGGACTGCATTGACTTTGGTTTGTAATTTAACGGTAGTCAAGACTGCCCCATCCCGCCTCTGTGACGGCGGGATGATAAGAATTGGGACTGATCCCCGCCTACCGGCAGGCAGGCGCCAAACAGCACCCTGTACACACCCGGTGTGTACAGGGTATATTAGACCGCAGGATGGGAGAGTGACCTATGGAACCCGATAAAGACATACGATTTACCGAAAAAAAGGTCGATGAAAGCTGGAAAGAACAGGCGGAAAGCGTCAAGGCGAAAGCCGCCCCGCCGCCGTCCGCGGCTGGCGCCAAACCCAAAACGGTCGAAACTTCGAAAGCGTTTTTAAATCTTGTCCAGTCTCTTGGGTATCAGGCGCTGATGCATTTGGGCGAGATCCCGGATCCCATGACGCAGCAGCGTGAGGTCAATACCGACGCCGCAAAAGAAACGATCGATCTTCTGGCCATGCTCCGCGATAAAACCCAGGGCAACCTGAGCGATGAAGAGAAGAAGATCCTCGAAACGCTCCTGGCCCAACTGCAGATCAAATTTTCCCAAAGCGTATGAGCGCCCTCGGCAAGCATAAGGGGAAGATCCTCCGGTTCGCCATCAGTTTTGCCGCGATCGGGGTTATTGTCTATGTCATGCGGGATAAGATCCATGATTCCATGGCGATCCTTCGCCACGAGGTCTTGTGGGGCTGGTTCGCTCTCGCGGCCGCGGGGTATTTCGCCGGGCTCGCGATCCTGGCCGTCCGGCTCCAGTGGGTCTTCCGTGTCCAGAATATCCACATGAGCTTTCGCGAGTCCTTCCATCTCGGCGTTGTGGGGCTTTTTTATAATCTGATGCTGCCCTCCGCGGTGGGCGGGGATGTCGCCAAGGCGTTTTACGCTTACAAGTATTCAGGCAAGAAGATCGAATCGGCAACCTCGATCCTCTTGGACCGCTTGATGGGCTTTGTCGCCCTCATCATTATGGCCGTGATCGGGCTGGTTTACTTCAGCAAAGAGGCCTCGAACGCCTATATTGATTACGCCGTCTACGGAGCGCTGGGCGTCCTCCTGTTTTGCATCGCTTTTTTCTCAAGCCGCCGCTTTGCCCGGCTTTTTAAGGGGTTCGCCCGCCTGATCCCGAGCGAGAAATGGAAGGCGCGCCTCGCGGAGATCTACCACGCGATCTACGGTTACCGGCATCATCACGGCCCCGTCCTGATGGCAGTCCTTCTTTCTTTTGCCGGCCAAGCGCTTTTCATCTCCGTCAACTACTGGCTGACCTTGAGTTTGTCGGCCGGTATCGATTACTGGAAATTTTTTATCTTGATACCCGTTATCTCCATCGTTAGTATGGCACCTTCCATCGGCGGCCTCGGCGTCCGGGAAGGTTGTATCCTGCTTCTTTTCGGGCGCTATTTGCCTCCGGAACGGGCCGGCGCGCTGATGATCCTGATGTTCATCATGACCTACGCCTTCAGCATCGGCGCCGGTATCTGGTACGCGTTCCGGGGCGGCCTTAAGCCCAAAGCCCTCAACGAAATGGAAATGATGCAATCCCCAAAGGGATAGTTTAAAATAACGGCGGAGAACATGTTTTTATGATGAAGATCCTCGTGATCCATGGCCCGAACTTGCAGCTCCTGGGGGAGCGGGAAGTTTCGGTCTACGGCAAAGTGACCCTGAAACAGATCAACGCGGCCCTGGAAAAGGAAGCGAAAACGCTCGGCGTCGCGCTTGCGATCGAGCAAAGCAACCATGAGGGCGCGATCGTTGACCGTGTCGGAAATGCGCGCGAGAGTTTTGACGCGATCCTGATCAATCCCGCCGCCTACACCCACACGAGCGTTGCCATCCGGGACGCTTTAGCCGCTTGCGGCCTTCCCGCCGTCGAAGTCCACTTAAGCCACATTTACCGCCGCGAGGATTTCCGCCAGCATTCCATGACCGCCCCGGCATGCGTTGCCCAGGTAACGGGGTTCGGCAAAGACAGTTATCTTCTGGGCCTGCGCGGCCTCGTCGCCTACGCATCTCAAATGAAACCCAAGAAAAAAACATCCGCCGTGAGGAAAAGAAAATGAACATCAAAGAGATCCGCGAACTTTTAGAATTGATGGCCGAGCACAATCTCGGAGAGATCGAGGTCGAAAAAGACGACATGAAGATCAAGCTTCGCAAGCTCGCGAACGGCCGCATCATGGTCGAGGGCGCGCCGCAGATGGCCGCGCCGGCCCCGGCGGCCATGCCGGCTTCGGCTCCAGCGGCTGCCGCGGCTCCCGCCGGACAACCCGCCGTCGAGGAGGGTGTGACGATCGTCCGCTCGCCGATGGTCGGGACCTTTTATGCCGCGCCGGCGCCGGACCAGCCGCCTTATGTGACGGTTGGGAAGGTCATCAAGGAAGGCGACGTCCTCTGCATCATCGAAGCCATGAAGCTCATGAATGAGATCAAGGCGGAGTTGGGCGGCACGGTGATCGAGGTCATGGTCCAGAACGGCCAGACCGTCGAATACGATCAGCCGATCTTCAAGATCAAAAAATCCTGATCCCGGCATTCAACCCCTAACGACTTAAACGGAAAAAATCATGTTCTCAAAAGTCCTTATTGCAAATCGAGGCGAGATCGCGGTACGCATCATTCGCGCCTGCCACGAACTGGGCATCAAGACCGTGGCGGTCTTCTCCAAGGCCGATCGCGAGTCGCTCCATGTTAAATTGTCCGATGACGCCATTTGTATCGGGGAATCCCCAAGCGCTGAAAGTTATCTGAATATCCCGGCGCTTATTTCGGCCGCCGAGATCGCGGATGTCGAAGCGATCCATCCCGGTTACGGGTTCCTGGCCGAGAATGCGCACTTTGCCGAGATCTGCGAATCCTGCCAGATCAAATTCATCGGCCCCAGGCCCGAAAGCATCCGGCTCGCGGGCGATAAATCCGTCGCGCGGCTTGAAATGAAAAAAGCCGGCGTTCCCATCATTCCAGGGAGCAAGGGCACGATCAAGGACCAGGAAGAAGCGTTGAAGCTCGCCAAAAAACTCGGCTACCCCGTGATCATCAAAGCGTCCGCCGGCGGCGGCGGGAAGGGCATCAAGATCGCCCATAATGACGGCAAGCTTATCAGCGCTTTTCTCACGGCCCAAACCGAGGCCGAAGCCGCGTTCGGGAACGGCGAGGTCTATATCGAAAAATATATCGAAGAGCCGCGCCATATCGAAGTCCAGATCATGGCCGACAGCTTCGGAAACATCGTCCATTTGGGCGAACGCGACTGTTCGGTCCAGCGCCGCCATCAAAAACTGATCGAAGAATCGCCGGCCCCGGGTGTGAGCGCCAAGCTCCGGCGCAAGATCGGCGAGGCCGCGACCCGCGCCGCCAAAGCGTTCAAATACGAGAACGCCGGCACGATCGAATTCCTTCTCGACAAGAACGATGATTTTTATTTTATGGAAATGAATACGCGCCTTCAGGTCGAACATCCCGTGACGGAAATGGTAACGGGGCTCGACCTTGTCAAAGAACAGCTTCGTGTCGCGGCGGGCGAGAAATTGAGTTTTACTCAGGAACAAGTGGAGATCACAGGGCACGCGATCGAATGCCGCATCAATGCCGAAGACCCGGATAATAATTTTATGCCGTCTCCCGGAAAGATCGAAGTGTGGCGCATGCCCGGCGGCCCCAATGTCCGGCTGGACAGCCATGTTTACACGGGATATTCCATCCCTCCTTTTTATGACTCCATGATCGCCAAGCTGATCGCTTACGGCAAAAACCGCCAGGACGCGATCACGGTCATGCTCCGGGCGCTTCGCGAGATCGAAGTAAAGCCCGTGAAAACCACGGCGCCTCTTCACACGCGCATTTTAAGCCACCCGCGTTTCCGGCAGGGCGGGGTCAACACGAATTTTATCGAATCGACCATTTTCGGGACCGGAAAAGTGGAAGAGCCGGGAGCCGGTAAAGAGAAGAAATGAAGGTCGCCTCCGCATTCGCCCAGCTTTTTGCGATCCTTGCTTTTTTGACGCTGGGCAGTTTGATGATCATCGTTTCGCTTCATCTTCTGGCGTTCGATGACGCGATCCTGAAGGTTCAGGAGATCTATCAGAGCTCTTGGCGTTCGGGCCAGGTCGGAGTCGTAGGACTGATCTTTATCGGGCTCGGCCTCGCGTTCGCCAAGATGCTCGTCAAGTCGGGCCGGCCGAATGAAGCGATCATTTTTCAAAGCGAGGTAGGGCCGATGGTGGTGTCGGCGGCGACGCTCGGGAACGCGGCCGCGAAAGCGATCAAACATTTTCCGCTCGTCAAGGGCGTGAAGGTCAAAGTCAATATCATCGGCAAGAACGTCGAGATCAAGCTCCGGCTCGCGCTTTGGGCCGGCGGCCACGTACCGACGGTCTTGTCGGAATTGCAGCAGGAAGTCCAGCAGCGCGTCAAACGTCTGCTCGGGGCCGAAAACCAGCTTACGGTGATCTGCGACGTGAAAGAGATCGACGAAGCAGGAACAGGCCTTCAGGATTTCGGAAACTTAAGAAAATAACGCAATCTTAACTTGAAGAAGGAGAATATAGAAATGAAGCGTATTGGTATGTTGACGGGTGGCGGGGATTGTCCGGGTCTTAACGCGGTATTGCGCGCGATCGTAAGAACCGCAAAACTGGAGCATTGGGCTTGCCTCGGTTTCAAACGCGGCTGGAAGGGGATGATCCAGAACGATTTTGAAGAGTTGACGCTCGCTTCGGTGTCCGGGATCCTGCCGCGCGGCGGAACGATCCTGGAAACTTCGAGGACGAATCCTTGCAAAAAAGAAGAGGACATGCAGAAAGTCCGCGAGACCATTAAAAAGAACAAGCTCGATGCGTTGATCGCGATCGGCGGCGAGGATACCCTTGGGGCCGCCAACAAGCTTTTCAAGGAGGGGCTGCCGATCATCGGGGTTCCTAAAACGATCGATAATGACCTGAACGCGACCGATTATACCTTTGGTTATGATACGGCGCTCAATATCGCCACCGAATGCATCGACCGCCTCCATACAACGGCAGAATCGCACGAGCGCGTGATGGTGGTCGAGATCATGGGACGCCACGCAGGATGGATCGCGCTTGAATCCGGGATCGCCGGAGGCGCGGATGTGATCCTCATTCCGGAAGTGGCGGTCACGGCGGATGAGATCTGCGATCACATCGTGGCTCGCCACAAACGGGGAAAACATTTCAGCATCGTGGCTGTTGCCGAGGGTTTTTCCATCAAGGGCGAAGACCTTGTGACGGCCACTAAAGAGCTTGATGCGTTCGGGCATGTATTGCTCGGCGGCGTCGGAGATCGGTTAGCGAAGCTGATCGAGAAGAAGACGGGTTATGAAACCCGCTGCACGGTGCTCGGCCATATCCAGCGCGGTGGTTCACCTACGGCGTTCGATCGCGTCCTTGGAACTCGTTTTGGCGTGAAGGCCGTCGAGCTCGTGAAGTTGAACAAATTCGGTTATATGGTCGCCCTTAAAGGGCGGGACATCGTGGAAGTGCCGCTTGCCGACGCGGTGGGGGCGTTGAAGACGGTCCCAATGGACATGTACGAACTCACCAAGATCTTTGCGGGTTAGTCGATGAAAACCACTTTTGAGACGCTCATCAAAGGGCATCAGGAAGCTTTTCAGAAGACGTTCGTTCCGGCCCAATTCGAAGTTCTTGAAAAGATGGCGAACGCCGTCATTCACGCCCTCAAGGCGGGAAACAAGATCCTTCTTTGCGGGAACGGCGGTTCGGCTTCGGATTCGCTCCATATCGCGGCGGAATTTGTCGGCCGCTTTGAAAAAAACCGCATGAGCCTTCCGGCGATCGCGCTTACGGCGGACATCGCCGCGCTGACGGCGATCGGCAATGACTTCGGGTTCGATAAGGTTTTTTCGCGCCAGATCGAAGGCCTCGGGAAAAAAGGCGACATTTTGATCGTGCTTTCGACGTCCGGCCGGTCTCCGAATATCCTTGAGGCGATCACGCAGGCAAAACAGCAGGGGATCTTGACGCTCGGATTTACGGGCAAAGACGGCGGCATCCTAAAAGACGCCGTTGATATTTGTTTTATCGCAAAGGCGCAGAAGACCACTTATATCCAGGAGGCCCACATCGCCGCTCTCCACGCCCTCTGCGAGATTGTCGAAACGATCCTGTTTGGTTAACCGTCCGGTTGGTTTCACTATGATCTCAAAGATCCTGACACAGCGTGATCTCCTGAAAACAGTCCGGCGCCTGAGGGCGCGTGGCAGGCGCATCGCTTTCACGAACGGGACTTTTGATATCCTGCATCTCGGCCATGTGACCTATCTCCAAAAGGCCAAGGCGGCGGCGGACGTGTTGATCGTTGGCGTCAATACGGACCGTTCGGTCAAAACCTACAAAGATCCAAGCCGTCCCGTCAATCCCCAGCAAGACCGGATCAAGGTTTTGACGGCGCTTTCCTGTGTCGATTATGCGATTCTTTTCGACGAACCTACGCCCCTTCGTCTCATCAAGCAGATGAAGCCGAATGTGCTTGTTAAAGGCGCGGATTGGGCGATCAAGGATATCGTCGGCGCCAAGGAAGTGATGTCTTGGGGCGGAAAAGTGAAGCGTATCCCGCTCGTCAAAGGGCGTTCTTCGACCCGGGTGATCAAATTGCTGAAGCTTGCCTAACCTCATGGGCTGGCGTGAAAAAGTTTTTGAAAATTTCCGGCTTTACGGAGTTACCGACCTAAAAAGAGAGACCCCCGATATGCTTTGGCGGATCGAACGGGCTTATCAGGGGGGAGCCGATATCGTCCAATTGCGCTCAAAAGAGCTGTCTGATGCGGCGCTTTTGCGGCTTGGGCGTAAGGTCCGGAAGCTCGCTTTGCGCTACCGGAAACTTTTTTTTATCAACGACCGGGTCGATCTTGCTCATGCGCTCGAAGCTGATGGCGTCCATCTGGGCCAGGACGATATGCCGCTTGATATGGCTCGGCGTTTAGCGGCGCGGGCGGGCCGGCGGATCCTGATCGGGAAGTCGACGCACAGCTTGAAACAGGCGATTTCGGCCGTTGCCGAAGGCGCGGATTATATCGGGATCGGCCCCGTTTTTAAAACACCGACCAAGCAGCACACAAAGCCCGTTGGGCTTAGCTTTATAAGACAAGTCGCCGCGAAGGTCCGCGTCCCTTGGGTTGCGATCGGCGGGATCGATCTCGCGAATATCCAAAGCGTGATCGAGGCCGGCGCGACAAGGATCGCTGTGGTTCGGGCGCTTTTTGCTGTCAAGGATCCCAAAATGGCAGCGAAGGAATTTAAACTTCAATTGGAAGGAAAATGAAATGTCAAAACCGCCTATATTGATCGTGATCGGCACCGTTGCCATCGATGAGCTCTCAACCCCGTTCGGCGCCCAGCAGACGGTTTTTGGAGGCTCGGCTTCTTACTTTTCCTACGCCGCAAGTTTTTTCACAAAAGTCGGCGTTGTCGCCGTGGTGGGACAAGATTTTCCTGAAGAATATCGCAAGGTTCTCGCGGAAAAGGATGTCGATTTAAGCCATCTGGTAACGCTGCCCGGCAAGACATTCCATTGGAAAGGCAAGTATGAGGCGGACATGAATTCGGCTATTACGCTCCAGACAGATCTGAACGTACTGTTGGATTTCAAGCCGGAGCTTCGCTATACCACGATGCCGGAATTTGTTTTTCTCGCGAATGTCGATCCGGCGCTCCAGTTGAAAGTCCTGGACCAGGTTCAAGGATCGAAACTTAAATTCGTCGCGTGCGATACGATGAATTTCTGGATCCAGAACAAACGGCCCCAAGTTGAGCAGGTTTTGCGCAGAGTCCATGCGGTTTTCATGAATGACGGCGAGGCCCGGCAGCTCACTGGAGAGGTCAATTTGATCAAAGCCGCCCAGGCGATCCACAATATGGGGCCAGAATACGTGATCATCAAGAAAGGGGAGCACGGAGCGCTTCTTTACAGCCATGAAGGGGTTTTTATTTATCCCGCCTATCCTTTGGATAGCGTTTATGACCCGACTGGCGCCGGAGACAGCTTTGCCGGAGGCGTCATGGGTTATCTGGCCGCAGCGCGGAACGTCAATCTCAAGACCATGAAGACCGCGATCGCCTACGGCACCATTGTGGCGTCTTTTACGGTCGAAAAATTCGGCCTGGAACGGCTGCGGGAAATAAAGCGCGAGCACTTCGATAAACGGCTGGAAGTTTTAAAGAAAATCTGTAAAATTTGAGGGAAGGCGCAGTTTGCCGGACGTTCATCCCGCCTCTGGCGGGATCAAATTCCTGCAATAACTTGCGCCTGCCTGCGGTAGGCAGGTTTCGCAATTTATGCAGTCATTTGACAAGCGGGATTAGCCCCAACTCCATCAAATCTTCAAGGAGGTTGGGACTATCCCGCTTACCAATCAAGCTTTTAGATGACAAGCGGGATTAGTACAATGGTAGTACAACAGCTTCCCAAGCTGTGGACACGGGTTCGATTCCCGTATCCCGCTGATTTCCAATAAATCAGCACGATGCCGTCACGTCCTAAGGTGGGACGTGTACGGCAATCGCGCTCTTTTTTAAAAACAGCGAGACAAAGCCCGCCCTTATCGCGGCGGGCTTGTTTTCTTTATGGCGAAAAAACGATACCGGGTTCTAAAAAAGAGAATTATTTTTTCGAGAGGGCCCATCCATCTCGTCGACTGCGATATCCATACGCCGCACGGCAAAGTGCTCTCCCGGCAGATCCTGGAGCATCCCGGTTGCGTGGTGATCATTCCCAAAACAAAAACGGGGAAGTATATTCTTGTAAGGCAATACCGGTTTCCGCTAGGGAAGCATCTCTGGGAGTTTCCGGCGGGCGGCAGGGAATCGGGCGAGTCGTTTCCGGCGGCGGCGAAGCGCGAACTAATGGAAGAAATCGGGATGTGTCCGGGGCGTCTTAAGAAACTCACGGCGTTTTACCCGACACCCGGGGTTTCCGCGGAGAAGATGCACCTTTTTTTGGCATGGGAATTGCTTCCTAAAATAGCGGAAAAGGATGAAGATGAGGAGTTTGAAATAGGCCAGTTTACGCTCGCTCAATTGGGGCGTATGATCGCTAGGGGGCAGATTGTCGATGGGAAGACCCTCGTTGGGTTTAGCTGTCTTCAGAAAACTACAAAATTGTAGGGGAAAACGACAAAATGCGCGAATTCGGGCTTTACCATCCCAGTCTAGAACATGACGCTTGCGGCGTAGGATTCGTCGTTAAGGTCGACGGAACACGCTCGCATCAGATCGTCCGCGACGGGGTCCAGATCCTTAAAAACCTTGTCCACCGCGGGGCGGTCGGCGGCGATCTGAAAACAGGGGATGGCGCCGGGATCATTCTTCAGATCCCGCATAAATTTTTCACCAGGTCTTCGAAATTCCAGTTGCCCGCCGAGGGCCAATACGGCGTCGGAATGTTGTTCCTGCCTCAGCAGGAGAATGATGCCGAGCAGGCGAGGAAAATGATCGCCGAACAAACGGCCAAGGAAGGCGGAAAAGTCCTTGGGTGGCGGGAAGTCCCGGTCCATCCGGATTGCTTGGGGGATATGGCCCGCGCCGCCATGCCGTCGATCTGGCAGGTGTTTGTCAGCTTCAAGGGGCTTCAAGGGGCCGGACTTGAGCGCCGACTTTATATTCTCCGAAAAGTTCTCGAGAATGAAGCCGTAAGGCTCGGCTGGAAACTAGAAGATTTTTACATTCCCTCGCTTTCCGCCCGGACGATCGTCTACAAAGGCATGTTTGCGGCGCCGCAGTTCGATCAGTTTTTCCCCGATCTTTTGGACCCTGAATTTGTCAGCGCCCTCGCGGTCGTCCACCAGCGTTATTCCACCAACACTTTCCCGTCATGGCCGCTCGCACATCCGTTCCATTTTATCGCGCATAACGGGGAGATCAATACGCTGCGCGGCAACATCAACAAGATGGCCGCTCGGGAGGTTCGGATCTCGTCGGAGCTTTTCGGCGACGAGATCAAAAAACTGCTTCCGATCGTCAACCCTTCTTTGAGCGACTCCGGCATTTTTGACAATGTTTTTGAACTTTTAACGATGGGCGGACGGTCCATGGAACACGCCATGATGATGATGGTTCCCGAGGCGTTCGGCGTGAAATACCACATCAGCGAAGCAAAACGCGCGTTCTTCGAATATCACTCCGCGATCATGGAGCCGTGGGACGGGCCCGCGGTCGTTGCCTTTACGGACGGAACGAAGGTCGGCGCGATCCTGGACCGCAACGGCCTCCGGCCGGCGCGTTACATTATTACCAAAAGCGGGCTGGTGATCATGGCCTCCGAAGTAGGTGTCTTGGACCTTAACCCGCCGGATGTGCTTGAAAAAGGCATGCTCTCGCCGGGGAAAATGCTTGTGGTCGATACCGCTTCGAACCGGGTGATCAAGGATAATGAGATCAAATCGGCGATCGCCCGCCACCGCCCTTACCGCCGCTGGCTTGAAGAGAACCGGATCGAGCTTCGGGGGTTGCTTCAGGTCCCCGGACCGGTAGAGATCGACCAGAAGACTCTCGCACTCCGCCAGCGTATTTTTGGCTACACGCTGGAAGACGAAAAAATGATCCTGCTTCCCATGGCCGAGAACGCGCAGGAACCTGTCGGGTCGATGGGTAACGACGCCCCGCTGGCGGTCCTTTCGAAGCGGCCGCAGCTTCTGTATGATTATTTCCGCCAGCTTTTTGCCCAGGTAACCAATCCGCCGATCGATCCTTATCGCGAGAATCTTGTCATGTCCCTTATGAGTTTTGTGGGACGGCAGGGCAATCTGCTCGATGAAACACCGGAGCACTGCCATCAGTTGAAATTATCGCATCCCGTGCTTACCAATGATGACATTGAGCGTCTTAAATCCTCCAATCTTGCCAGTTACCGCGTCGCGACCGTTCCGATGTTTTTCAGCCCGAAGGACCCTCAGGATGGTCTTGAAATAGCCATTCAAAGACTTTGCGAAAATGTTGAGCAAAAACTTGATGAAGGGAATTCGCTCGTGATCATGAGCGATCGGGAGGTTGGGCCGGACAAAGCTCCGATCCCCGCGCTTTTGGCCACGGCCGCGGTGCATCAATATCTCATCAAAAAGGGGAAGCGTTTCTTGGGAGGGCTCGCGCTGGAAACGGGCGAAGCGCGGGAGGTGCATCATTTTGCCTGCCTGATCGGATACGGGATCAATGCCATCAACCCTTATCTTGTCTTTGAAACGCTCGCGGAGCTTGAAAAACGCGGGCATTTTTCAAAAGGATTAGCGCTTGAAACGGCCATTGAGAACTATATTACCGCTATCAAAAAAGGCCTCTTGAAAGTCATGTCCAAGATGGGCATTTCTACGATCCGGAGCTATCGCGGCGCGCAGATCTTTGAGGCGGTTGGTCTTCATCCGGAATTTATCGAGCAATATTTTCCCGGGACCTCATCGCGTATCGGCGGGATCGGCCGGGAAGGCGTTGAGCGTGAGGCGCTTGCTCGGTTCACGGCTGCTTTTGAGTTTCCGCGGGCCAATACCGAGACTCTGGACCCCGGCGGCAAGTACCATTACCGGAGCGATGCGGAAAAACATTTATTCTCCCCGCAAGCGATCGTCAATCTTCAAAAGGCGGTCCGGGAAGGGGATTACGCGGTCTTCAAACGCTATTCTTCCGAAATCAACGATATCAGCAAAAATCTTTGCACGCTCCGGGGCCTGTTTCAATTCAAGAAAGGTCATCCGGTTCCGATCGAGGAAGTGGAACCGGAGGATTCCATCGTGAAACGCTTTGTTTCTTCTGCGATGTCCTTCGGCTCGATCAGTAAAGAAACGCACGAAACCATCGCGATCGCGATGAACCGCCTTGGCGCGGCGAGCAATTCCGGCGAGGGCGGCGAAGACGAATCCCGCTATGTTCCGTTGCCGAACGGGGATTCCAGCAAGAGCATGATCAAGCAGGTGGCTTCGGCCCGCTTCGGTGTGACGATCTCTTATTTGGCTAATTCGAAAGAACTTCAGATCAAGATGGCGCAGGGCGCAAAGCCCGGGGAAGGCGGACAGCTGCCGGGGCATAAGGTCGATGAAACGATCGCAAGGGTCCGTCACTCGACACCCGGCGTTATGTTGATATCGCCACCGCCCCATCACGACATTTATTCGATCGAAGATTTGGCGCAGCTTATTTTTGATCTTAAAAACGCGAATCCGGAAGCCCGTGTCTCGGTTAAATTAGTTTCCGAACTAGGCGTGGGAACCGTGGCCGCGGGTGTCGCCAAGGGAAAAGCCGATATGGTCCTGATCAGCGGCCATGACGGCGGGACCGGCGCATCGCCCATTTCGTCGATCAAATACGCTGGGTCTCCATGGGAGATCGGGCTCGCCGAAACGCAGCAGGTGCTTATTATGAACAAATTACGCGACCGCATTCGTGTTCAAGTGGACGGCCAGATCAAGACCGGACGGGATGTGGTCATCGGCGCCATGCTGGGCGCGGAGGAATTCGGGTTTGGCACCGCGTCGGTCGTGACGCTGGGCTGCATCATGATGAGAAAATGCCATCTCAACACGTGCCCCGTGGGGGTTGCGACGCAAAATCCCGAATTAAGAAAGCGTTTTGCCGGCAAACCCGAACATTTGATGAATTTCATGAAATTCGTAGCCCGCGAGGTCCGCGAGATCATGGCGGAGCTCGGATTCAGGAAATTTGACGATATGATCGGCCGCGTCGACAGGATTGAAACGCTCGAGGCCGTCGAACACTATAAAGCCCAGGGGCTTGATTTCTCAAAAGTCCTGACGCCCCCCGAAGTTCCTTCCGGCGAAGCCGTTCGCTGCGTCACGCAACAAACGCATGATCTTTCATTTTCCCTTGATCCCGACTTGGTAAAAAAAGCTAAAGCGGCAATCGAATTCAAACAGCCCACTGTTCTCGAGCAGAAAATAAAGAACTGCAACCGAACGGTTGGAGCGACCCTAAGCTACGAGATCGCCAAACGCTACGGCCTTAAGGGGCTTCCGGAGGATACGATCCGCGTTAAGTTCGAGGGTTCCGCCGGGCAAAGCTTCGGCGCATTCCTCGCGCATGGGGTCATCTTCGAGCTTGAAGGGGACGCGAACGATTATTTCGGAAAAGGACTTTCCGGCGGACGGCTTATTGTTTACCCGCCGCGGTCGGCGACTTTCCGACCCCAGGATAACGTCATTACCGGAAACGTCAATCTTTTTGGCGCAACAGGCGGTGAGGCTTACATTCATGGCCGCGCTGGTATGCGATTCTGTGTCCGCAATAGCGGCGCTCTGGCGGTAGTCGAGGGTGTGGGCGATCACGGCTGCGAATACATGACGGGCGGACGCGTGATCATCCTGGGGCAGACCGGCGTGAATTTTGCGGCCGGTATGAGCGGCGGGATCGCTTACGTGCTCGATGAGAATCAGCTTTTTGATACCCGGTGCAATCTTGAAATGGTCGACCTGGAACCTGTGGTCGAAAAAGAGGACAGGGAATTTCTCAAAACGACGATCGAACGGCACGTGAAGCTCACGGGAAGCCAGCATGCCAAATCGATCCTGGCGAGTTGGGATGAAATGCTGCCACGATTCGTCAAGGTTATGCCGACGGATTACAAGAAAGCCATGGCGCGCATCAAGGAGCGCCAGATCAAGGGTTCGGAGTCGGCGGAAATGACGGAGGAGGTCTTCCTCTAATGGGAAAATCTGATGGTTTTTTAGAATATAATCGAACCCTAGCCCCGAAACGGCCCATTCCGGAGCGGTTGAAGGACTATCGAGAGATCTCGAAGCCGCTTCTAAGCGAAGAGATCAACAGGCAAGGCGCCCGTTGCATGGATTGCGGGATTCCGTTCTGTCATGCGCTCGGTTGCCCCATCTACAATCTGATCCCGGAGTGGAATGACGCTGTCTATCGCGGACAGTGGAAGGACGCTTATGAGCGTTTGGCGCTTACGAATAATCTTCCTGAAGTGACCGGCCGTGTTTGCCCTGCGCCCTGCGAAGCGGCGTGCACTTTGGCGATCAATGTCGCGCCGGTAACGATCGAGCAGATCGAGCTGGCGATCATCGAAAAAGCGTTTGCCGAAGGCTGGGTTGTTCCGAAACCGCCGGCGAAAGAAACCGGTAAAAAAGTCGCGGTCATCGGTTCCGGACCAGCCGGTTTGAGCGCCGCCCAGCAGCTTCGCCGTGCAGGGCATCAGGTAACGCTTTATGAAAAATCTCCAAAGATCGGCGGCTTATTGCGTTACGGGATCCCTGATTTCAAATTGGAGAAATGGGTTTTGGATCGCCGGATCGACCAAATGAAGGCCGAGGGAGTTCAATTCGAGGCGGGCATCCATGTGGGTGAAACGATCACAGCCGAAGAGCTCCGGAAAAAGTTTGACGCGATACTCTTGACGATGGGCGCAGGAGAACCCCGCGATCTTAAAGTGCCCGGCCGCGAGCTGCAGGGCGTACATTTTGCGATGGAGTATTTGACCCAATCCAACCGGTTTGTTTCCAACGAGCTAAAACCGGAGCAGATGATCCACGCAAAAGGCAAAACGGTTCTTGTGATCGGTGGGGGCGATACGGGTTCCGACTGCGTCGGTACTGCGAACCGGCAAGACGCGAAAAAAGTCTATCAATTCGAGATCCTGCCGAAACCAAAGGATTGGAAAGAGACCTGGAATCCTGTTTGGCCGAGTTGGCCGCAGATCCTGCGCACATCGACTTCTCATGAGGAGGGATGCGAGCGGGACTGGGCCATCACAACCAAAATGTTCTCCGGAAAAGACGGAAAAGTCCATCAAGTCCATTGTGCGCGGGTCCAATGGGAACAGGATAAAGCGACGGGACAATATAAGATGAAAGAACTGCCGGGCTCCGAATTCACGCTCCAAGCCGATCTCGTGCTGCTCGCTATGGGATTCGTCCACGTGGAGCACGGGAGGCTTGTCAAAGAGCTCGGTGTGCAGTTGGATTCGCGGGGGAACATCGCGGTCGATGCAGGTTTTGCGACAAGCGTGAAAAATGTTTTTGCGGCCGGTGATACAGTGCGCGGGGCGTCGTTGGTTGTCTGGGCGATCCGGCAGGGCCGCGAGGCCGCCGCCGCTGTCGATTCCTGCCTTAAGTCTTAACTTCGATTTTTTTATTCTTCTGGTATAATTCACGCCTCAATTCTTGCGATACGCTGGAGTAGCTCAGTCGGTAGAGCAGCTGTTTCGTAAACAGCAGGTCGTCGGTTCAAATCCGACCTCCAGCTTTTTATTCTTTACCGGGCGCGCCGCAGGGGAGTCGGCAGGATCTTCAGGACTTCCCGGTATTTTGTCACGGTGCGCCGCGCGATCTGGATCCCCTCGTCTTTTAGCGCATTCACGATCGCCTGGTCGCTCAAAGGTTTCTTAGGATCCTCCGCTTCCACCAATCTCCGGATCCTTTCCATAATGCTTTTCTGCGATTCCCCTTCACCGTCCCGGGTTTCAAGCTTTTGCGAGAAAAAGCTCTTGTAGGAAAGCGTGCCTTGAGGGGTCTTCAGATATTTTCCATGGATCGCCCGGCTGATGGTGGATTCATGAAGATTCAATCGCTCGGCGATATCCTTAAGGCGTAGCGGGCGCAAATAGGCGAATCCGCGCGTGAAGAAAAGCGGTTGGGCGCGAACGATTTCTTCGGTGATCGCGCGGAGCGTAGAGCCCCGGAGTTCGATCGCCTTCATAAAATCCATCCCGCTCGCAAGGCGGGTTTTGAGGAAGTCTTTGGTTTTGCCGTCGAGATTTTTCTCCCGGAGCATCCGGCGGTATTCGTTATTGATGCGAAGCTCCGGCACAAAGTCGTTGTGCATTTCGATCTCGAGGCCGTCCTTGGTCCCTTCTTTGATCGAAACGGTCGCGTCAGGAGTTACGGCGATCGGTTCTTCCGAGTAAAAGCTGCGGCCGGGTTTCGGCTCAAGACGCCCGATAAGTTCGACCGCTTTTTTGATCTCCTGCTCGCTTGCGCAAAAGATCTTGGCGAGCATTTTCCAGTCGCGTTTCCCAAGCAAGTCGAAATGGTCCCGGATGATGCCTTTAGCGAGCGTCGCTTCTGTGCCTTTTCGTTCCAGCTGGATCAGAAGCGTTTCCCGGAGGTTCCGCGCGCCGATTCCGGGAGGATCGAGTTTTTGGATCTTAAGGAGGACCTCTTCGACGGCGGTTGTATCCGTTTTGACCGCCGCGGCGATCTCTTCAGTCGTTGCTTTAAGATAGCCATCCGGATCGATATTGCCGATGATCTCGGCCCCGATGCGTTTTTCGGCGGCGTTCAGATCGAGAAAACGCAGCTGGAATTCCAGATAATCAAAAAGACTTTCCGGTTTTGTGATCAGCGTTTCTTGGAAGTCCTTGACCTTTCTGGCGTCCTCGGCTCTGCGCCGCGAGAGGTCGGAAGGGGCCGATGAAAAAGAAAGAGGCTCTTTGGCTGCCCAATCGTCAGGAAGGGTCTCTTCAGGATCCTCTTCCTCAGAATTCGTTCTCGGCGGTTCGGAGGCGTCGGGGACCTCAGAGTCTTTCGACCGGGAAACCTCCTCGAGCATAGGGTTTTCCTCTAAGGCGGCTTCGACCGCTTTCCGCAGCTCGAGCACGGGAAGATGAAGCAGGCGCAGATATTCCCGCATCTGGGGCGATAGAACGGTCTTCTGAGATTGGGTCTGATCAAACCTTGGCTCCATGCGGAGAACATATCACGGTGGGAAATCGTTGTAAAGCTAGGAGATTTGAGGACTTAGGGGGAAGAAAGCATTTGACACCCTTTGCTATTTTTTTATAATGGTTGACGGTTTTAGCAAGTTGCGCCACGGGATTGGTTCCGGAATCAAGGTCTTTCTCGTGGCTTTTTTGTATGAGGGGGACCCTCTTTGCCTCAGAAGGAGAAAGCTGATTTAATGACGCAAGCGCCCGCGCTCCTGGTCACAAAAGGCCTCAGAAAGAAAAGCATGCCGGCCGGTCTTTGGACGAAATGTCCAAGCTGCCAGACGGTCATGTTCAACAAAACCCTCAAAGAAAATCTCCTTGTTTGCGCGAAATGTTCGTATCACTTCATCATGGGCGCCCTCGAGCGCATCCACCATCTGGCTGATGAGGGTTCCTTTGTCGAGATCGACGCGAACCTTCGTTCCGAAGACCCGCTCAAATTCTCCGCCGTCAAGGCCTATACCGAAAAGATCAAGCAGGATCAGAAAAAAACCGGGCTTAAAGAAGCTTGCGTGACGGGGACCGCAAAGATCCTCGGTCATGATTGCGCCTTAGGGGTTACGGATTCGCGTTTCATTATGGGCTCGATGGGTTCGGTGGTGGGCGAGAAGATCACGCGTCTTATAGAGCTGGCCTTGGAAAAGAAACTTACCCTGATCATTATTTCCGGTTCCGGAGGCGGCGCGCGCATGTACGAAGGGGCTCTCAGTTTGATGCAGATGGCCAAGACTTCGGTTGCGCTCGCCCGTTATCAAAAAGAAAAACTCTCCTTTATTTCGGTCCTGACCAATCCGACGATGGGCGGCGTGATGGCGAGCTTTGCTTCGCTCGGGGATGTCATCATCGCGGAGCCGCGCGCGCTTCTTGGGTTTGCGGGTCCTCGCGTCATCGAACAAACGATCCGCCAGAAACTTCCGCCGGATTTTCAGACCTCGGAGTTCCTGTTGGACCATGGCCTTGTCGATATGGTGGTCGATCGCCAGCATCTAAAACAAAAACTCGGACTTTTACTCGAATATTTGCGCTAATCCATCGGGGGCACCGTGGCGAACGTTACTTTAAAAAGCGTCTCAAAGATCTACAAGGACGGCGTGAAGGCCGTCAATAATGTCAGTCTCGAGATCCCGAACCGTGAGTTTGTCGTGCTTGTGGGGCCTTCCGGCTGCGGCAAATCCACCACCCTTCGCATGGTAGCCGGCCTCGAAGACATTACCGAAGGGGAGATCTTCATCGAGAACGTCCTCGTCAACCATGTTCCCGCGAAAAACCGCGACATCGCGATGGTGTTCCAGAATTACGCGCTTTACCCGCACATGACGGTTTATGAGAACCTGGCGTTCGGCCTCAAGCTTCGCCGTTACCCGTTCAAAGAGATCGAACGGCGCGTGCACGAGGCTGCCGAGATCCTGGGATTGACACTTGAGATCCTGAAGCGCCGGCCCAAAGAACTTTCCGGCGGGGAACGTCAGCGCGTTGCGGTCGGCCGCGCGATCGTCCGCAAGCCCAAAGTCTTTCTTTTTGACGAACCGTTGAGCAATCTTGATGCCAAACTCCGCGTCCAGATGCGCATGGAGCTCCAAAAGCTGCACAATCGGCTGCAATCGACCATGATCTATGTCACGCATGATCAGGTGGAAGCTTTGACGCTCGGAGACCGGATCGTGGTCATGCATCACGGGATCGTCCAGCAGGTCGCCGACCCCGTCAATCTCTATGAACGCCCGCACAATAAATTCGTCGCGGGTTTTATCGGATCGCCTCCGATGAACTTTCTTAAGGGCACGATCCAGGCCGAGGATGGCGATTATTATTTCCAGGACCGAAGCATCAAGTTGCGCATCCTCCCGCATTTTTATTCCCGCATCGCCCAGTATAAAGGCCAAACGCTGACGATGGGGATCCGGCCGGAGGATATTTATGACAAAATTTTCGCTCAGGACGCAAGGCCGGAATTTACGATCACCGCAACGGTCGATGTGGTCGAGCCGATGGGTTCGGAGATCTATCTTTATCTCACCAGCGGCAGCAATAATTTTGTCGTACGTGTTTCCAACCAGGACACGGCCGCCATGAACCAGGACTTGCAGGTGGTGTTCGACATGAGCAAGGCTCATTTCTTCGATCCTCAAACAGGCGTTGCGATCTCATAGTGACGAGAGTCTAGCAAATGGGCTCACAAACCCGACGTCAGATCGCTTTTGCGCTCGGCCTGGGAACGGCCCTTCTCCTCGCGTATCTTCTTGTTTATACCCTTGTCCAGCTCAAGAACACCGAAGTTCCTGAGATCTATCTCCAGCGTATCGCTCTCATTTTGACCGCCTTGCCTTGCCGCTTTTTACGACCTGGTGGCGCTTTAAATGGCTTGGCGTCAATCTCATCGCTTCGCTTTTCCTTGTCCCGCTGGTCCTTTTTGTCGTCTCGATCACAAAGATCCCTGTATTTCTCTGGGTGTTCCTGGCTTACGGTTTCATCATGTTCATGCTTTATCGCACGGAACAATATTTTGAGACACAGATCGCGATGATCGGGATCGAGCAGGAAAAATACGAAGATGAAACAAATAACTTAGGGATCGCGTTCAAGGCGAAGGGCGAAGGGATCAGCACTTTTTTTGAAAAATATTCCACCTACTACAACCTGCGCAAGCTGGCTGAAGAGTTGACGGTCAGTCTTTCCTGGGCTGAACTCGCGCAAAAAGCCGTGGACCGGGCCATGGACTTTATCCCCCGCGGGGATTTCGCGAAGGTGACCTTGGCGCACGGCGAGGAGCGGAAACTCCCGGTCGTCGCTAAACGAAGGCTTCGCCCGGTCGGCAGTTGGAGCGGCAAGCAAGGGGACTTGTTCGATTTTTGGTGTATCAAGAACCGTAAGCGCTTGATCGTCATGGACGCTCAGGAGGATTTTCGGTTCGCCTTAAGCGATGCGGAAAAGAAAGATAATGTCCGGAGCCTGATCATCGCCCCGCTTTTTCATGAGGGACGCGTCGCCGGCACCATCGCCATTCACGCGACCCGGCCGAGCGTTTTCAGCCATGACGATCTGCGGCTTCTTGATGCGATCGCCACGCTCGCTTCTTCCGCGATCTCAAACGCCATTCTCTATGAAAAAACCGAGGAGCTGGCGATCAAGGACTCGCTGACCGGCCTTTTTGTCCGCCGGTATTTTTTCGAGCGTCTGAAAGAAGAGCACCGGCGGGCCCTTTTGCACCAGAAAAATCTTTCCTTTTTAATGTGCGACCTCGATCATTTCAAAGAATGTAACGACCGTTTTGGCCATCAGGGCGGCGATCTTATGCTGATCCAGTTCGCGGAGATACTTCGCCAATGCCTCAAAGGGTCGCTTTTGGCCCGTTACGGCGGGGAAGAGTTTGCGATCCTTTTACCCGAATCGACGAAAGCGGAGGCCGCAAAGATCGCCGAACAGATCCGAAAAGCGGTCGAGAAATCGCCGTTCAATATTCGCCGTGAGCAGGTCCAGATGACGGTCTCGATCGGCGTCGCAAGTCTTCCGGACGACACCCTAGATCTTGAAAATCTCGTTCGCAAAGCCGATGAAGCGTTGTACCGCGCCAAGAAAGGGGGGAGGAATCGCGTATGCGTCGCCACCTCCTGACCCTTTCCGTCCTCGCCATCGCGATGTGCTTTGTCGTGTGGCAGTCCCGGCAAACCCTTCTTGTATATTATCTCTTGTCGACTTTGTGGGTCCTGCCGCTTTATTACTTTTTTAAGGAGCGTGCTTATGGTTTTTTGGTGTTTGCGGCGGCGGCGGTTCTTCTTCTCCATGGATGGTTTTTTCGCATCAGCCCCCACCCGCGCATGTTCGGATTGTGGTTGGTCCAGGCTCTTCTTTTCTCGGGGCTTTGTTATTACCGTTGGGAATTAAAGCGTCTTCAGGACCGGGCGCAAGAGGCAAAAGAAAATATCCGGAAAAGCCTGGAATCGTTCCAGGCAAAATACCAGACAAGACTGAGCAGCTTGAGGCACCTCGAGGTGCAGGTCGCAAGCCTGATGAATCTTTTTGAGATCGCCCGCGATTTCAGTGAATGTATGGATTTCAATACCCTGGCCGAGTTTTTGCTGAAAAAACTAAGGACCGAACTTGCCTTCGAAAAAATGCAGATCTTTCTTTTGAACCAGGGTTCCGCAGAAAAGAAAGCGGGACTCCCCAAGATCTATTCGATGCTCTCGGAAGGGGTCCGCGAAGAAGAGCGCGCCCTTACGGAATCCGAGCGGCAGGATTTTAACGCCCTGGAGCAGGCAAAAGGGATGGTCCGCCGGGAGCAAGTTTGGTATTTTCCGATCTTTGAAGGCAAAGAAATGAGCTCCGTTTTTGCGATCCACGGCATCAAGGAGGAGGATCTGGCCCGCGTCGAGGTCTTAAGCGCCTACCTCGTTCTTTTGATCAAGAAGATCAAGCTCTATGAAACCGTCCGCGAACTGGCCATTGTCGATGAATTGACCCAGGTTTTTCTCCGTCACCACTTTTTCGAGCGTTTGGAGGAGGAGCTTCGCCGGAGCATGCGATTTAAGCTGCCGCTGACGGTATTAATGTTAGACATCGATCATTTCAAAAGATATAATGACGACTTCGGACACTTGGTCGGGGACGCGACGCTCAAGGAAGTGGCCGATCTCCTGAAACGGAATCTCCGCCGTGTTGATCTTGTGGGACGGTACGGCGGCGAAGAGTTCGTTGTCGCCATGCCGGAGACCCGCGTGGCGAATGCGGTGGAGGTGGCCGAACGTATCCGTTCCAACATCGCCCGGTATGATTTTCAGCTCTACAATGTCAAAACCCGGGTGACCGTCAGCCAGGGATTGATCGTCTTTGACGGGGAAGCCGCCGCGCAACTTGAGAATGTCAATGTAAAAAACCTTGCGGTCGAACTGATCCAGAAGGCGGACCAGGCGATGTATCGCGCCAAAGAAGAAGGCCGCAATCGGGTTTGTCTTTATAAGGAAGCCAAGAAATCGTGAAGCGAATTTCTGAATTTAAAATTTCCGCAGGCCGCCTTTTTTTCCTTTCAGCGCTCTCCTTTTTTCTGGTTTTCTTCGTTGCCCTTTCTCCGGTCATGAGCGAAGAAGCCGCGGAAGAGAGCTCTTCCGAAAAACCCGCGCCTCGTGATCTTCCGCTGAAAAATATTTTTAATTCTTCCGACGCCAAAGTCGAAGCCGTGGCGGACACCCTCGAGTATCAGAAAGATACCGGAAAATTGATCGCTCGCGGCAACGCTGTGATCACCTATCAAGGGACGCGTATTCTGGCTGATTACGCCGAAGTCGAAACGGACGCCAAAAAAGCCTACGCGAAGGGCCATGTGATGATCTTTAAAGGCGATGAGCCCCAGATCCAGGGCGAGGAGATCTACTATGATTTTGGCAATCACACAGGGACTTTCCCGAACGCCCGCGTCATGAGCCCGCCTTGGTACGCGCGCGGGGCGGACGTCCAACAAACTCGCGAAGGGGTTTATAAGGTTCAGAAGGGCGCGGTGACGACCTGTAATTTTGAAAAACCGCACTATGAGGTCCGCTGCAAAAAAGCGACGCTCTATGTCGACGAGAAGATCCTCATGCGGAATGTGACGATCTATGTGCTGGGAAAGCCCGTTTTCTGGCTGCCTTTTATGGACGTTCCGCTTAACTGGCCCAATATTCCTATTCAGGCCACGGCCGGATATTCCAAGCAGTACGGGCCTTATGTCGGCCTCATGAAGGGGATCACGATCAACAAATATCTCTGGGGGCGGGCCCAAGTCGATTGGCGGCAAAAGCGCGGATTCGGAGCCGGCTGGGATCAATATTACAATTTCGGCAAATACGCTCATGGCAGCGTGAAACTTTATTTGACGCAGGATAAGAAAGCGCCGACGCCGGGATATGTTAACGCTGACGGCGAACTTGATCCTTATGCGGAACGGCGGGATAAAAAACGCGGCAGGATCACGTGGCGGCACCGCACGGATGTTAA